>Ga0206900_1057_pt1 | contig 30646 bp, 29 predicted proteins | sample Alteio_BWOrgHeat_46_FD_153235 | JGI IMG/M metagenome (GOLD analysis project Ga0206900, IMG submission 153235) | Enriched cells from forest soil in Barre Woods Harvard Forest LTER site, Petersham, Massachusetts, United States -... | ecosystem: Environmental > Terrestrial > Soil > Temperate forest >... | reverse complement strand
TTTTATCATCCTGATGGCTTCCTGCACGGCTCCATGTGGATTATGGCTTTCGGTCGCTGTTTCGTCTTTATGGCTGGCAAGACCGAATATCAAAATGGATTTCAAGCCCAAAGCCGTCATTTCCTTGCATTCTTTCTGCAGCATGTCTACCGAAAAGCGATATTGCCCAGGCATAGATGATATTGGCTCTTTGATGCCTTGCCCATCTTTCACGAAAACTGGATAGACAAGATCGTCAACGGTCAACACTGTTTCACGTACCAAACTCCTGAGTGCATCAGTGTTTCTTAATCTTCTAGGTCTTTGTATCATTGAAATTAGATGTATCTGATGTTGGGTGTTGGTTTATTTTGATGCGAAGTATATTTCCATTGCTTCGGTAATGCCCTCAGTGGTGTAAGTTTCGGCAACGATGTCGGCCGTCTTGCCCAATTCGATAAGCCTTTTTGCCGTGGTGGGGCCAATACATGCAAAAGCGGCTGCATGGCCATTGATTCCCATTTCAAAATATACCTCTACGGCTGAAGGGCTGGCAAAAGTGATTACATCCACGCCCCGATCCACGATATCCTGCAGTTCCTTTTGTTTGCCAGTCACTTTCTTGGTTTCGTACACCACTATTTCATCCACTATCGCACCCCTGGCCGTGAGCCCAAGGTACAATGCATCATCGGCAATATCGGTTCTCGGCACCAGGATGCGCTTCCCTTTTATATCCGGAATGGTTTCTGCCAGCTTTGCCGAAGTGAACTTGGCAGGCACAAAATTTATGGCATAGGCCTTGGAATGCAGGAATTCTGCCGTTTTGGTGCCCAGTGCGGCTATAGACATTTTCAGTTTCCTGATTCCGTTGATCAACAGTATCTCGTGGAAACAGGCCGTGGCATTGGCACTGGAAAATATGATCCATTGATAGGTTCCCAGGTTTTGCAGGGCCAGGTTGATTTCCGGCGAATGGAAAATAGGCTTTATCTCGATGAGTGGGAAAGAAATGGGCTTGGCCTGAAGCTTTTTAAGCTTTTCGCTCCACTCAATGTTTTGTTCCTGCGGCCTGGTGAGCAATATGCGTTTCTTTTCTAATCCCATGGTATAGTTATTTGCCGCTAAATCTATTAAGTAATATTTGTGCCAACTCTTGGCCCATTTGCTGGGCCGTTTCCAAAGTTCCGGTCAACCGCGCTTTTTCAAACACCGAGCCATCTTCATTGAACATGATCCCATCCAAAACAAAGCTGCCCTGCTCCATCCTGGCATATCCGCCAATCGGCATCCTGCATCCTCCTCCAAGTCCAGTGAGAAAAGCACGTTCTGCAGCAGCAGCCTGTTCTGTTGCTTTATCGGTAATCTTTTGAACAATGGCTGCGGTACCGGCATCGTCATCCCGTACTTCCAATGCCAATATCCCTTGAGACACCGCCGGTAGCATTTCACCTTCGGAAAACAGTTGGGTAATCCTATCAGCCATGTTCACCCGTTCCAGCCCGGCAGCTGCTAATACGATGGCATCCATTGCCCCGTCTTCCACCTTTTTCATCCGGGTGATGATGTTACCGTGTACGGGTATGGTTACAATGTCCGGCCTTATTTGTTTCAGTTGATAAGAACGCCTGAGTGAGGAAGTGCCAATGACCGCTCCAGTGGGTAGATCTTCCAATTTGATATGGTTGCGAGAAACCAAGCAATCCAAATGTGCACCCCTAACAGGCATGGCACCGATACAAACCCCTTTTGGCAGTTGGGTAGGCATATCTTTCAGGCTATGGACGGCAACATCTATATGCCCGTTCTTCAGTTTCATCTCCACTTCTTTCACAAAGGCACCCAGGATGTCGATGCCCGCGTCCCCGCTTGTTTTGATGGTCTTTATTTCGTATTCCAGTCCCGGATTGGCATTTTGGAGCATGGCCATGACCAGCTTTGTCTGCGATACAGCAAGAAGGCTGCCGCGCGTACCAACTATGATTTTATGTTTGGAATTGGGGGAAGTCAATGGCTTAGAGGTCAAATAATTCTTTAAAGGTATCTATCGGGTTCTTTTCGATGTGTGGCTCTTGGCTGAAATGGCGCAGTTTTTCGATGGGTTTACCAGACACCCTGCGGGTGACACGGCTAATGAGGTTTTCAATGATTTTTTGCTGGTTTTCATCCAGGTTGCCGAGTTTAGGCAATGCCCATTTCAATTCTTCTTCACGGATCACATCCAACTTTTCATAGTAAGCAGATATGAGCGGACTTACCTGACGGGTGTTCACCCAATATATGAATTCCGTTATTTCATTGGTTATGATATCCATGGCTTTCGGCACTTCTTCTTGCCTTTTTGCCAAGCCATGATCGGTAATGGTTTTCAAGTCGTCCAGATCATGCAGGTTTACATGTGGCAGTTCTTTTATGGCAGGGTCAAAATTGCGCGGAAGGCCAATATCCACCATGGTCACCTTTTTGTCGATATGTGCAAAATCTTCCTTGTGCAGGATATAAGCACTGGTATGTGTGGCACCGATAACCACATCCACTTCAGGGAGTATTTCCCGGATATTGTCCATCATCACGGCCTTGCCACGGTACAGGTTCTGCATGCTTTGCGCCCGGTGAAAACTACGGCTGGCTATGTAGAGGTTCTTGAAGGGCTTTTTGGAGATGATCTTCAACACCAGGTTTGAAATCTCCCCGGTTCCCAAAACCAGAACAGATACATCACTGAAATCGTGATGGATATTCTTGATCACTTCGTAGGATACCGATGCCAACGATACGGGATATTGGCCAATGGCAGTTTGCTGCCTTACTTTTTTGCCAACTGAAATCGCCCTGCGGATCAGTTCGTCCATCACTGGGCCGATGCTTTTCACGCCTTGTGCCAAGGAATAAGCTTTTTTTATCTGCCCCAAAATCTCATGTTCACCAATGGCCTGCGATTCCAAACCTGAGGCAGTGGCAAATAAGTGCCGGATGGCTGTGGTATCGTGATCATATACGGAAAGGTATGGATCAAGTGGGCCAAACTCTCGGAAGAAATCGAAAATAGGTACCAGATCATCAGTCAAGGCATAGACGGCCAAACGATTGCAGGTAGATATAATGGACACCTCCGGCATGGTCCTTTTAAAAGACAATAGCGCACCGGAAATATCTTCCGAGGTCAGGGAAATCTTCTCCCTGATGGCCAGCGGCGCTTGTTGATGACTTAATTCTACCCCAACCAGTCTCTTCATAAATCCTTATCCCGGTATAATTTAGTGCAAATTTTAGCAATAACCGAATCTCAATCAATGATAAAAATCATTTTTTTACCTGACTATTGATTGTTTTCGCTCGGAAAAACCATACTGCCAGCCCAGAAAACAGAGCTATCACGACAATATATATGGGCCAATGGCTGTTTTCATGCAAAGAGTGAGAAAACACAAGAACTATTAAGGAAAGCGGCAAAAGTACAACAAGAAGCAACATAATCCATCCCCCGCCTATACGGAACGGGCGGTTCAATTCGGGTTGCTTTATTCGCAAAACCAACAAGGCCACAAGCTCCAAAACTAAAGCCATTGAATATAAAAGCACATCAAACTCAGCCAATTGTTCAAAACTAACTAGGCTCATTCCGGTATAAATGCAAGCGCTGACAAGGATAGCTACCCAAGGTGTGCCATAACGCGGGTGATGCTTGGTGAAAAAACGTGGCAACAATCCATCCTCTGCCAAAACCATAGGAACCCTTGAAGATGCCAAGAGGCCAGATATAAATAAGCCGCAAGCACTTGCCACTCCGCAAACGGCAATCAATTCCCCAAACCAAGTTCCTCCTATGATTCGGGCAATAGCCGGCCAACTGCCTTCAGTCCATTTTGTGGTGTCTGGTTGGAGAGAAATCCCTATCCATGCGGGAAGAAAATATATGGCCATGACCATGATGAGGGCAATAAACAAAGCACGAGGGAAATTCTTCTTAGGCTTGTCCACCTCCCCAGAAATGGTTGACAAAGAATCCCAGCCCATGTAATTCCACATGACGATATATAACCCTGAGAAAAAAGCCTGATGGGTATCCACCCCTTGGGGAACCATAGGGTAGAATGGACTAAAAGGATGCGAAAGTATAGATCCTGAGCCCCAAAGCACCATAATGATAAAGGGAATGATGAGCATTAGGGTGATAATGACAGAAGTGTTCCCAACCGTTTTTACCCCCCTGATATTAAGCCATGTGAGCGGCACAATCATAACAAGCGAACAGCCAAACGCATACATGGGGTTGTTCAAAAACGATGCAAAGGGGAAATTTTTGAAATATCCGATAAACATGACGGGGTATATGGCCAGATCAACCCAATAGTACAGGTAAGTGAGCCAAGCACAAAAAAAGCCCGCCATGGGGCCGAGTCCTCTTTTTACCCAGATATAATACCCTCCTTCTTCTGGAAAAGCGGAGCCAAGTTCAGCACTCATCAAGGCCACTGGCAATGCCCAAACCAAGGGTGTGAGGAGAATCAACAATAAGCCCATCCCTGCACCAGAACCCATTACCTTTTCCAAACCATACGGGCCACCCGATACACATACAAAAATGGTCATGATCAGGGGTAGGAAGGACAGCTTAGCGGCGCGGAATTTTTGTGTCATGATTCCTTGTCATAGGTAGAATATTATTGGCCGAAAATAGGGAGATTTTGGGAGAGACAACATGCATGGCAGCTAACTTGCAAAGTATGAGAGGCATTCTGATGTGCTTTTTCAACTTGACCATGCAACCTAACGGACTTTCGGTTTTATCCTTACTTTTGTTTCATGAACACACCAGGCCATTTGCCTTCAAAAAAAGGCATAGTAAAATATAGCCGTCTTTTACTCACTTTATTTTGCCTAAGCCTTCCTTTCATCAGTTTTGCCCAGCAACATGACGATATCCGTACGCTGAAGCACAAATTGACCCTGTCCCAACCTGATTCCACAAAAATGTGGGTGTACTCTTACATTTTCAAATACTACAGTGCCATAGATAATGATTCGGCGCTCATGTACGTGGAGCAAGGCTTGGAAAGTTTCAGGAAAACGGGCTATCAGCAAGGTCAGGTAAAAATGCTATGTGAGATAGGTGATTATGAAGACATTCATGGCAACAGTGCCGAAGCTTCCTCCAATTACCTTGAAGCCCTAAACATCACAAAAACAGATGGCGACAAAAATGGTATGGCAACTGCATACAACAACTTGGGTGCTGAAGAATGCAAAAAAGGAAGTTATCCAAAAGCCATTGGGTACTTTATCGAAGCGAAAAAGATATTCGATGTTATTGGGGAAAAAGAAGGTGTTTTTAGTGCTTTGTGCAACATCGCCACCTTGTTTGATAGCGAAAAAGACAGCGTGAATGCCATGAAATACTATGCTCAGGCAGAAGTACTGAGCAAAAGCATCCCGATGTCAGAATACGTGATAACATTGTTTGTGAACATGGGGCAGTTTTATACAGACCGCAATGATTCGGCGCATGCCCTACCCTACTTAAAGAAAGCCGTTTCTTTGAGCACGGAGCCAAAATATATCAATGTTCATATAGGGGCTTTGATGAGCCTAGGTAACCTTTTGTATAAAATGGGAAAGGAAAAAGAAGCAACGCCTAATTTGCACCAAGCCCTGGCACTGGCAAAGCAAAACAACCTACCTGATTTTGAGGCACAACTTTTGACCAATTGTGCAGAGATCTTTGAAAATGAGCATCCGGACAGTGCCATAGTATATTTGAACCGCGCGGTAGCACTGGCCAAAGCCACAAGTAACAACCCTGCGGAATTACTGATATACAAGGATTTTGCAAGATTCTATGAGAAAAGAAAAGACTTTGCAGCAGCCAATAAATACCTCAAGCTTTCGTATGAATTGTCTGACAGCCTGCTAGCCATTGACAAGGCAAAACAAATTGCAAACCTAGCGTCATTGTATGAGCTAAAACTTTCAAATACAAGGGTAAATGAGCTCGAAGTTTTAAACCACAAAAACAAGTGGCAAAGGAATATCATTATCGGCATCGCTTTGCTGCTCATTGTATTGATAGGTGTTATTTGGTTCTTTTACCGGAAAAGCACCCGGCTAAACAAAAATCTGGAAATGAGCAAGTCAGAACTGACTGACTTAAACAATATGAAGGACAAACTTTTCTCGGTTATCGGGCATGATCTACGAGGACCTATTGGCAATATTACCCCAATCATAAACCTAATTGAAGAAGAAGCACCGTTACTGGACGAGCATAGACAACTATTAAAAGTATTGAAAGAGCATAGTAGTGCACTGATGGATACCTTAGACAAGCTGATGCTATTGGGCCAGTCCGTAATGAAAGGCAAAAACTATAGCCCCATAAGCTTTAACGCCAATGACTTGACAACAACCAATATTGACTTGCTAACTCTTGCAGCATCCAACAAAAACATAGATATCGAAAACCATGTACCATTGGATGCCCAAGTCTTCGGCGATCCGGGCCATTTTGATTTTATTGTACGAAACCTGCTTTCCAATGCCATAAAGTTTAGTTACGCAGATGGTAAAGTAGAAATCGGCACCACGCAAAACGATGCCGAAGAAATGATAACCTTTTTTGTAAAGGACAATGGTACAGGCATAAGCGACTATGCCATGCAGCATATTTTCAAAGATACCCTGAAAAGCACCTATGGTACGGCCCATGAAAAAGGAACAGGGATTGGTCTGAAACTCTGCGAAGAATTTGCAACAGCCAATGGTGGCAAGATTTGGGTGGAACCCGGAGAAAACAACGGGGCTGTATTTTATTTTTCATTGAAGAAAGGGTAAAACGGGAAACATATACGCCGTACTTTTCCCTTACTTTGCAACATTATGATAGATTTTACTCACAGCAGTATAACGGAACTTGCTATACACAAGGTCGGGAATAAATTCAGGGAAGAGGATGTCCAGTTTTCCGAATCGAAAGTGGTGGTGGATGATCCCGAACTGGAATCGGTGCTTATGCAATATATGCTTTTACCCTTCAAGGGGCATGAGATGTTTAAGTTCACCCATGCCAGCTATTTGATACAGAATGAGGTATATTCCTTTTGCCGGGCAATGTTCGAAATCCCCGGGATGTTCTTCGACAATTCAAAATCAATCGCCAAACATCTTTATGAGCAATCAACCCACCCGAAAATTAAATCAGGGGAATTGTACATCGTCAAGCTGAAAGACTGCAAGATAGATGGCGTTTTTTGCGAAGCGGTAGGGATATTCAAATCAGAAAACCGTGAAACGTTCCTTCGCGTAAAGCCCAATGCCTCCAGCTACGATATACAGTACGAAGACGGCATCAATATCAACAAGTTGGACAAGGGCTGCATTGTATTCGACATAGATAAAGAAGGTGGTTTTAAAGTAGGGGTAGTGGATAGCCAAGGATCTTCAGAAGCGCAATACTGGAAAAACGATTTCTTGGGAATAGTGCCGTGTGAAGACGATTACAGCAATACCCAAAACTACTTGAACATGTGCAAAAGTTTTGTGTCGGAGAAACTTGCCGAAGATTTTCAAGTGGAGAAGCCCGACCAGATAGACATGCTCAACAACTCGATCAGTTTCTTCAAAAAGAATGAAAAGTTTAGCGAAGATGCATTTGAACAAGAAGTGATCCGGGAACCGGGAATGATCGGGGCATTCAACGACTATAAAAAAAGCTATCAGACAGAAAAGGAAATCACGTTCGATGATGAATTTGAGATATCAACCCCTGCAGTAAAAAAGCAAGCCCGAAATTTCAAGAGTATCATCAAGCTGGATAAAAACTTCCATATCTATATCCACGGCAGCCGGGAACTTATCGAAAAAGGCTACGACGAAGCTACGGGCATGCAATTCTATAAGGTGTTTTTCAAGGAGGAGAGTTGAGAAATTCTCTGATCTAATTGCTTGGCCTGTTCCTTGCAGCCAATTGTATCAGAAACACTACTGCGGCAATCACCAGCAGTGCATGCACCACAAAACCCAATATGTGCAAGGTAAAAAAAAGGGCCCAGATCACAATGATGAATCCGGCGACATAATATAGAAAGTTGCGCATCGTTTTTTTTTCAAATGTATTGATTTTCGGATAATGCAACACTATCTGCCGCATCCTTCCCTTGCTTGATGCAGTCAGGCAAGCCAACCCCATGGATATAAGCACCCGCGACGCAAAGACCTGGCAAAGAAGATACTGCTTGTTTTAAGGCATCAACTTGATCCAAGTGCCCAACTTTATATTGCGGCAAAGCATTGTCCAACCGGTTCACCCAATAATATTCAGGTGCAGAAGAAATACCCAGCAATCGGCTCATCTCTTCGTGGGCAGCGTGTATGAGTTCATCATTAGTGTAGGAGAGAAATTTTTCGCCCTTGCCCATAAAGCAGCGCAAAGTCGCATATCCCTCTTTGGCCCGACCTTCCCATTTGGAGTCGGGCCAGGTACTGGAACTTACTGCCGTTTCTTCATACATGGCTGAAACAAAACCCGTTGCCAAAAGTGGATCGCTGATATGTTCTTTCTGGTAAGCCAATGTTACGATCCTACTGGATGAACTGGTAAAGCCTGACAAAATACGTGAAGCTTCTGGCGACAAATGACTGATAAGGGATTTGGCGATATTGGCAGGCAAGGTAACTACAAGATTTGAGGCAGTGAACTGTTGGCCATTTTCGGACTTCACATGATACTGACCCTTTTCTGAAACCAATTCTAAGACCTTAGTATTAAAATGGATGGTACTATGATGAAGTTTTCCAACAATTGCGTCCGTAAGACTTTGCATCCCTCTTTTCAATCCCAAAAATGTAGAACGGCTTGAATTGGGACTTCTTTGGTGCTGTTTTTTCATGGCCCTAGAAATACTTCCATATTCCTGCTCCATTTTTTTGAGCATTGGGAATGTTGCATTCAGACTAAGCTCTTCAGCTGGGGTGGCGTATATACCGGTGAACAAAGGCCCGGCATACAAATCCAGCATTTCTTCGCCAAACCGCCTGATGATAAAATCCGCAAAAGATTCATCCCCCTCCATATCATTTGGATGGATAATACTTTCCTGCAATATCCTATGCTTGGCCGGCCAAGAAAAAAAACGGGATTCCAGAAATGGGAACAAATCTGTTGGCACCATCATGTTCAACCCTTTGGGCGAAGAGACCAGTTTGCCATTCTTGAGTATAAAAAACCGGTTTGTCTTTGGCGCAATCAATTCATCTTCCAAACCCAATTCTTTTATTAGGTCCAGTGCGAATGGCTTGGTTACCACAAAGGAATCTGGCCCGTTCTCTATCATGAACCCATCTTCATAAAGAGTTTCTACTTTTCCACCAGCCCTATCGGAAGCATCAATAATTTGTATATCAGTAAAACCCTTCTTTTCAAGATACCAGGCAGTAGACAGACCCGTGATGCCTGCCCCGAGGATGATGACAGGGCTATTTTTCATGGAATTTCTTTCTTACCAGATCTGCCCATAAAACGGCTAACAGCGGGTCGGCATTCAAGGATTCGGTTCGCTCCAGGTGCACCCCAATTTTCTTGGCATAATGTTGAGCTTCGATATCAATATCATACAGTACCTCCAAATGATCTGTAATGAAGCCGACCGAACATACCAAGATGGCCTTGACGCCATTGTTACGCAAGCCGGTTATTACATCCAATAGATCGGGACCCAACCATTTGTCTTGGGTTCTACCAGCACTTTGAAAAGCAAAAGACCAGTTCTTGATCCCTGCGGCATTTGCTACCAGGGCGCTAGTTTCCAACAACTGATCTTTGTATGGATCGTTTTGCAACAATATTTTTTCTGGAAGCGAATGCGCGGTAAAAACCACGTGAAGCCCCTCCAATTCATGTCCAGAAAACTTCTGTAGGGCTTTGGCAATCTTTCTGTTCAGGGCTTCGATGAACAAAGACTCCTTATGCCAGCTTTTAATATAATTCACATGCAGTTCCGGGGCTACCTGCGCCCTGGCCTCTTCTACTTTGCCAATATATTTTTCAATGCTCATGGAAGAGTAGTGGGGAGCCATTACAATGCCGACCGCCTCATCAATCCCTTGTTCTTTCATGCTTTGAACTGCTTCCAGAATCCAAGGTTTCCAATGGCGCATACCGATAAATACATCATACCCGGACCCAAGTTCTTCTTGCACCGAGGCGGCTTGATCAGAAGTTATCCGCAATAATGGTGATCCACCAATGGCATGGTATCTTTCCATAAGCTCCTGCAATTGGTCTGATGTGGGTCGGTTGCCCCTTCTTATATCCGTGTAATAGGCTTCAATGTCCTCTGTTTTGTCAGGACTGCCATAGGCCATGATAAGTACGCCTTTTTTCATTTTGGTGTTTGGTATTAGGCCATTGGTATTTTTTTGGCCTGTGTTTTTCTTTTGAACCCAACTTCTTCAGCAAATGCCTCAGGCTAGCTTAGTCGCCCATTGCACTTGGTATTGATGTACATAATCCGTTATTCTTTTCATAGTTGCTACCTCTGCCTGGGGCATGATGCCGTGGCCCAGATTAAAAATAAAACCAGGCCTATCCACTTGTTGCAGTATTTGCGCACATTTCTTTTCGAGCACTTCCCATGGCGCCAATATTGCAGCGGGATCAAGGTTGCCCTGTATTGCTACTTCATAGTTCAGTTTTTTCCAACTCTCATCTATTCGCACCCGCCAATCCAGCCCTACCACGGTACTTCCGCAATCTTTCATCATATCCAGCAAATGCCCACTCACTACCCCAAAATGGATTAAAGGGACGTTCAAACTTGCCAAAGAACCAAACATCTTTACCATATGCGGATATACATATTCCCTATAATCTTCAATGCTAAGGTTGCCCACCCATGAATCGAATACTTGCACCGCCTGTGCCCCACACGAAACCTGGTACATAAGATAGTCCGACATAGAAACGGCAAGTTTGTCCATAAGCTTATGCCACACCAACGGCTGGTGGTACATAAATGATTTGGTTTTATAAAAACTTTTTGATGGCCCACCTTCTATCATGTAGCTGGCCAAGGTAAACGGAGCCCCTACAAAGCCAATAAGTGGCACTTTTAGGCTGGATACAAGGTTTTTTATCGTTTGGCCCACATAGGGCAGGCTTTCTTCTCCTTTAAAAAAACGAAGCCTTTCTACATCCGCTGCCGTTATGATGGGGTTGTGTATCACCGGACCTGTGCCTTCAACGATATCAAAATCAACCCCCATTGGTTCTAAGGGAAGGGTAATATCAGAAAACAAGATTGCTGCATCTACCCCGAGCTGGGCCACAGGGAGCAAGGTGACTTCTGTACACACGTCTGGATTCCGGCAAATATCCAGCAAACTGTACTTTTTGCGTATTTCACGGTACTCTGGCTGGTATCGGCCCGCCTGCCTCATGAACCAAACAGGTATGTGGTCTGTTGGTTCTTGCTTACAGGCCTTTAAAAAACTGTCATTAAAATCTTGCATGTGTTTCATTAATACGGGTTCAAAATTAGGTAAATTGCGGGCAAATTAAAATCAGAAGACGATGCAAGATGGGTTCCAATCAAAAGAGGCACACACCTACGAAAGGTTTTTATTATATATGTACCTGTGGGCCGCAGAGGCTGATTTTGAAGTAGGCATGCCAGAAATAGACGTCATCAGGGACAAAATGGTAAAAAGAGGGCTCGTTTCGGCTAAAGATTTTGATGCGCATTGGCACAAGGCGCTGCGGGACTTTAAAACCCATAATGACTACGAAAGCGAGAAATATATTGAGCAGAATATTGAAGAACTGCCCTTGAACCATGATGCGCGCTTAAAGATATTCAATGATTTGCAGGATATTATGATGGCGGATGGCAAGGAAGGCGCATCTGAAAAAATGAACATGTTCATGTTCAAGAAAATGCTGAAACTTTAGAAAGATAGAGCCACTTGGCATGTGCCTAGCAAAAAACTTTGGGACTGTCGGCGAATGAGCCGTGACGAGTTTTCATGCCCGGGCTCGAATAGGTTTTACTGATTTCTACCTACTTTTGCGACCGAAACATTTTTATCATAACCTAAGATTTAATTAATAAATACAATGACTAAAGTAAGCGTTATAGGTGCTGGCAACGTGGGTGCCACTTGTGCCGATGTACTGGCTTCCAGAGAAGTGGCCAACGAAGTGGTATTGGTGGACATCAAAGAAAATTTTGCTGAAGGCAAGGCACTCGATATTTGGCAAACTGCACCGGTAAATATGTACGATACCCGTGTGACAGGCTCCACCAATGATTACAGCAAAACCGCGAACTCGGATGTTGTGGTGATTACTTCAGGCTTGCCACGCAAACCGGGGATGAGCCGGGACGACTTGATCGCCACAAATGCCAAAATCGTTGACAGTGTGACCAAACAAGTCATCGAGCATTCACCTAACGCCATCATCATAGTCGTTTCCAACCCATTGGATGTTATGACCTATTGTGCTTACCTATCTGCAAACGTGGACAGCAGCCGGGGTATTTGGCATGGCTGGAATATTGGATACGGCACGATATAGAGCATTTTTGGCCACCGAGCTAGATGTTTCCCCCAAAGATATACAAGCCATGCTGATGGGTGGCCATGGTGACACCATGGTGCCGCTGCCAAGATATACCACTGTGGGCGGGATACCTGTAACAGAAATGATCAGCGAAGAAAAACTTACTGCCATAGTGAATCGCACCAAAACGGGTGGCGGTGAAATCGTCAACCTTCTAGGAACATCCGCTTGGTATGCCCCAGGTGCCGCTGCTGCCCAAATGGTAGAATCTATATTGAAGGATCAAAAGCGTATTGTACCTGTTTGTGCCTGGTTGCAAGGTGAATATGGATTGAAAGATATTTACTTGGGCGTACCAGTAAAACTGGGACGCAAGGGTATCGAACAGATCATAGAACTGAAACTGAACGCTGAAGAAACAGAACTCCTCAACAATTCAGCGAAATCGGTGAAGGAAGTGATGGGAGTGCTGGACAGCATGCTGGCATAGAAGTCTTTGGTCTTGAGTCCTGGGTCGTGGGTTATTCCTTAAGAAATTATGCTTGATGACACAGTGTGCGTACTATTTACCATTGACGGCCTTTTGATTTTTGTTCCATAGAATTGCTTCCATACATGCCGCGAACCATAGAAATACCATTATATATCATTGCTATTCAAGAAGATGGATTCCATGTTTTCTTGGAAGTGAAAGTAAATGGGCATAAGTTGTTTATGTTATTAGACACTGGAGCATCGCGCACCGTATTTGATTTGGAAACGATACGTGGCATCAATTCAGAAATCGTGATGGAAGAGAACGAGGACAAGGCAACTGGGCTTGGCTCAGACTCAGTAGACAATTATGTTGCCATCATAGATCAGTTTGAAATAGGAGAATTATGTATCAATCATTTTGAAACCGGCATCATTGACCTAAGCCATGTAAACAGCAGTTATTCCCGGATCGAAATCCAAGCTATTGCCGGGGTATTGGGAAGCGATATATTGGTTAGGTATGATGGGGTGATCAATTATAAGAAAAAGACCCTTAAACTGACCAAGGGAAAAAAATAAAGGTGAAGGCATAACCAGATCGGCGATGCCTTCACCCTATTTTGTTATGAATTGTGGTGCTTGGCCAGATATCCGCTCACACTTTCATGAGATTCTAGCATGGCTTCATCTCCTTCTTCCCAATTGGCAGGGCAAACTTCGCCATGTTCTTCAAAGTGTACCAACGCTTCCAGCATCCGCAAGGCTTCGTCTATATTGCGGCCCAGCGGGGAAATCGTTTACCACTTCATGACGAACCACACCTTGCTTATCGATGAGGAATAACCCACGGTAAGCTTGGCCTACGCCATCAAATTCCAACATGCCTTCTTCATTGTAATCATAGCTGCCTGCAAGCACGCCATAATTTTCTGAAATGGTTTTGGAAAGGTCGGCAACAATGGGGTATGTTACGCCTTGGATACCGCCTTTATCGCGCGGGGTATTCAACCAAGCCCAATGACTGAATTTAGAATCCACGGAACATCCCACTACGGCACAATTCCTTTTTTCGAACTCATGAAGTTTGTCCTGGAAAGCCAAAAGCTCGGTAGGGCAAACAAAAGTGAAATCCAAAGGATAAAAAAAGAAAACAACTTGTTTCTGCCCATGGTATTGGCTCAGGGAGAAATCTTCCGCAAAATCACCACCGTTTATCACGGCGTCGGTTTTGAAATAGGGTGCTTTTTTTCCTACAAGTGACATATTATTAATTATTTAGATTGTTTCAGTTTTATGGTCTTTCCGGCCTGGATGATCTCTCCATTGATCTGCAATTGAAAATCATTCATTTTGAAGTTCTCAAATTTGCGTTGAGAAAAATAATCAGCGATCAGGCTTTGCAGTTCATCGTCTTCAAAATCAATGATCTGGCTGGTATTGGTACAGTAGAGATGGTTATGGTTTTCCGTTTTGGCATCAAACCTCAGCAAGTCATCCCCGGTCTTTACTTTTTTTGCAAGTCCAGCAGCAACCAATGCATCCAGGGTTTTATATACAGTTGCCAGGGAAATGCTGGGGTGGGAAGGCTTGATCCGCTCAAAAACCATCTCTGCCGATGGATGGTCGTACTGCATAAGCAAGGATTGATAAATGACCAGCCGCTGTGAGGTGACCTTGACCCCCTGCTGCGAAAGTCGTTCTTTTAATGACTGAAGATCAATAACTTGTGCTTCTTTATTATTCATATAAGAATTACTATCAAATAAGAATCATTCTTAATTAAGGCAAAGGTAATGGGAATAATTGAATGCCGAGCATTAAATTTCTGTATATCTTCTATCAATATTTTAGGATCTGCCTTGTTTTTGCTTGTATGTTTGTATTTGCTAGAAAATGAAACGCCCCATTGCTTATATACTGTTATCTTTTCTGTATCTATTTGCAGTCAAGGCTTATGCCCAGATGTGCAAAACAAATATTGGCCAATGGCAGCATCCGGCCCAGAACAAGGCCGCGGAAGAGGAACACACCACCGCAGCTTTTCAATATGATGTAATATACTACCGCATGAACTGGTTGGTGGATCCCAGGCAGTTTTATATCACGGGCTCGGTAACAACTTATTTCAAGCCAACTAATGCCTCGCTCGCTGAGATAGGTTTTGACATGAATTTTGACCTTGGGGTTGATTCCATCAAGTACCATGGAACCAAAATTGGATACACGAAAGATGCAAGCAGTAATGAATTGCTGATCACTTTTCCCAAAACGCCCTCCAATGGCATCCTCGATTCTATTTCTGTATTCTACCAAGGCAAGCCATATAATACTTCGAACAGTTTTGTGCAAACCTTTCATGCCAATACCCCGCAGATATGGACGCTTTCAGAACCGTATGGTGCGCGTGATTGGTGGCCCTGCAAGCAAAGCCTGGATGATAAAGCCGATTCGGTGGATATCATTGTAACAACGCCAAAGGGGAACCTGGTGGGCAGCAATGGACTTCTCATAAGCAGTGTGGTACACGATACCATGATCACCTATCATTGGAAGCACCGCTATCCTATCGCTACTTATCTTGTGGGGATAGCCGTCACCAATTTTGCACAATATCAATTCTATGCCCATGTAGGCCCAACTCCCAAGGATAGCTTACTGATTTTAACTTATGTATATCCGGAAGATTCTTCGATTTGGTACACCCCTTCCCTAAAAACAAAGGATATCATGGAGTTTTATGTAAAACTCTATGGCCCCTACCCTTTTCAAAAAGAAAAATATGGCCACGCTCAGTTTGATTTTGGTGGAGGGCAAGAACACCAGACCATGAGTTTTATGTTGGATATGGATTTTTCGCTCATTGCCCATGAAATGAACCATCAGTGGTTTGGAGATAAGGTGACGTGTGGATCATGGAAAGATATCTGGCTCAATGAAGGCTTTGCCACTTATAATGAAGGATTGTGTGAGAAATACTTGGTGAGTGATGCTGCCTGGCAGCAATGGTTGGATGTGCACCGAAGCAGTGCCTTTTCTCAGACTTCAGGCAGCATCTATGTGAATGACACGACGAGTGGCTCCCGTATCTTCCAAGAAAGCCTCACGTATTCCAAAGCCGGATTGGTATTGCATATGCTCCATTTTCTTTGTGGTGATTCAGCTTATTTTCATGGTTGCAAAGCATATCTCGATGACAAAAACCTGGCTTATTTTTTCGGGAACACTATTGATTTGCAGGATCATTTGCAAGCCACATCCGGTTTACAATTGGACAGCTTTTTTAAGGAATGGTTTTATGGTCAGGGATTCCCGAAGATCAATATTTACTGGAAAGAAGCCAACAATGACCTAAAAATAACCTTGGTACAAAACACAACGAGTACGGCAACCCCATTTTTCCATATTCCTGTTCCTATCCGGATACATATGGGAAACAAGGATACAACTTTTAATCTTGAGGCCACACAACAAAGCCAGGATTTCAATATCCCTATTAGTGCTAAAGTGGATTCAGTAGTGCCCGATCCTGATAGATGGTTATTGGCCACTTATAATGTACTGGCCTTGGATTCATTGCCTGGCAACCCGTTGGATATATACCCAAACCCTGCCACCAACACCATCACCCTCAATCTACATACCAATCTCACCGGCAATGACGGTATCATTTCTATCTATGATGCTGCGGGGAAATTATTAATAGATAAAAGGAATATAAATACCCCACTAACTACCATTGATATCGCCCGCTATGCCAAGGGAATCTATTTTTTAAGGTATAAGAGCGATAGTACTACTTTGACTGAAAAGTTTTTGAAGATGCAGTGAGATTCAAGTTTTGAAGGGTACTAGACAAGGCTAACCTCATGTATTTTTTTTTAGGGATTTCGCCAATCATATAAACCACCACTGCTGAAAACTCCATTAGTCAGAAATTTATCTAAGAATTCAGGGAACGACTTTGTAAGGACCACAACCTCCTTGTTCATTTCCATGTAAATTGTATAATCCTCACTATCATCAGTATTTACTTGCAATAACCACATATCAGAATAGACCAAATATTCTGCAATGCTATTCTCTCCGCTACTATTTAGGTAGTTTTGAAGCATTTCTTCTAATGGAATAATCCTAAACAAGTACTCAGCAGACTCAAATCCGTTGCAGAATTTATAGAATACTTTGAAATCATTCGGTAATTTTAGATCGTGCAAAAACTCAAAGCGGTCGATTTCAAGGGAAGAAGCGGGATCATAAACTATTATGCCAAGTTTTTCAGAATCGGTCTGGATTCTTGAAATGATGTCGGAAATAGTGATAAGCATAACACTTGCTTTTAACCAAATTGCATCTACAAGCTCACTATACCTCTCTTATAGAAGAAAACCTGGCCTATATAGTAAATTATAAATGCCTTATAATCATTTGTTTAAGTATCAAACGTCTCATTTCCCCTTAAAAACAGGAGCCCTCTTTTCAATAAACGCTGCCATGCCTTCTTTTTGGTCTTCTGAGGCAAAGAGCATATAGAAGCTCTTCCGCTCAAAGAACAATCCTTCTTGCAAATGGGTATCATATACCTTGTTCACGGATTCTTTAGCAAGTTGTACAGCAATGGGAGACATTTCCGCGATTTCTTTGGCAAGTTTTACTGCCTCGTTCAGATATAGCTCTACGGGCACTACCTTGTTCACCAATCCAAACTGATAAGCCTCCTCTGCGGAAATAAACTTGCCAGTAAGAACCATCTCCATGGCCCTAGCCTTACCCACGGCACGGGTCAGTCGTTGGGTACCCCCTGCACCAGGCATTACCCCGATTTTTATTTCTGGTTGACCGAATTTCGCGGTTTCACTGGCAATAATCATATCGCAAAGCATAGCCAGCTCGCACCCACCACCTAACGCAAAGCCAGAAACAGCTGCAATAATCGGTTTTCGGGTTTTACGGATGCTGTCCCAAGTAGAGAACTGGTCTATCTGCAACATGTCAATGGCAGTTTTATCGCTCATTTGTTTGATGTCTGCTCCAGCAGCAAAGGCCCTTTCATTGCCGGTAATGATAATGACTCGTACTTCTGGGTCATCGTCTAATACTTTGAGGCTATCCCTCAGTTCGCCCATCAGCTGCAAGTTCAGGGCATTCAGTTCTTTAGGCCGATTCAATCGCACTAGTGCGATATGTGGTTGATATTGAGGTTCGGAAATGATAAAATCCATCGTGTCCAGATTATTTAATATTGGAGAAATCCGTCGAAAAAAAGCTATTCATCAACGAGTTTGTTCAAATCTATTTTAAAAACCATTTTGCAAAGGGTAGCCATGAACAGGCCAATAAGCGTGCCCAATATTGCCCCGAAGATGATATCGAGCGGGTAATGCACCCCAACATATACCTGGGCAATAGCAACAAGGGATGCCCATATGAGGAAGAAGGGTTTTACCCATTTCATTTGCCGAGGAAGAACACTAATCATAAAAACTGCCATGATAAAATGGTTCACTGCATGGGAAGACGGGAAGCTATATGGACCGCCGCACCCCACCAACAACCTGACCTGCCCAATCATGTTCGCATCCATACATGGACGAAGGCGGTGCATATATGGTTTGATGATATGTGAGCTTATCTGATCTCCCAAGGCGACTGCTACAACCACTGATATAATGATATATAAACCCTTCCACTTGAAATTGCTGATCAAGAACACGCAAAGAAATACATATAGGGGGATCCAGTTCATCGGAGTCCTAAAAAAAACTATGATTGGGTCTAAAACAGGATTCGCAAGCCCACTATTTATTTCACGGAATGCAGATTGGTCCCAGGATAAAATTTCACTCATGCAAATATCATTTTCGGGCCATCTTCTCAAAAGCTGTTCCGCACTTCAATATTAAGATTTTTCCCTGAATGTTATCGGATAGATGTTAGTCAGATTGGATTATTCATCTATCCGGCACTTTTCGTCAAGTTCTATCACAAATTCCGAACCTTTACCCAGAAAGCTTACAAACCTGATGGTACCCTTGTGCTTTTCGATAATGTTATATGAAATGGAGAGGCCCAAGCCAGTACCTTTACCCACATCCTTTGTTGTAAAAAAGGGGTCGAAAATCCTGGATTTTATGTCATCGGGGATTCCTTTGCCGGAATCTTTTATGGATATGCGCACTCTTTTTCCAGGTATTTTTTCGGTTTTCAGCCAAATCTCACCTTTGCCATCAATGGCATCCACCGCATTGTACAATAAGTTCATGAACACCTGGTTTACTTGAGATGCCAGGCAAAGCACTTCAGGTATGTGGCCGTAGTCTTTGTGAACTTCTATTCTGCTACCCAATTTGTCACTCAGCATAGATATGGTGGCATCCAATCCATCTTCCAGGTTCACTGTTTTTACTTCTCCTTCATCCAGTCGGGTAAAATTGCGCAGCCCTTTCACGATTTCAGATATTTTGTGCGCTCCATTGTTCACTGAAGCGAATAACGAATCCATCTCGGGCAGCATCACGGGGATATCTCGTTCTTGTGTGATATCACTGATCCTTTGTACAGCGGCAGTATTGTCAGCTCCTGGACTTAGTTCCAACGCTTCCTTCAGCACGGCGCTCATATCTTCATAGTTCTGTTTCAATGATGCAAGGCCTGCAGTCACATAGTTTACTGGGTTGTTTATCTCATGTGCCACCCCGGCGGTCATTACACCCAAAGAGGCCATTTTTTCAGCCTGAATCAATTGTACTTGTGTTGATTTCAGTTCCCTCATAGTATGTTCCAATTCACTGGTTCGCTCTGACACCTTAACTTCCAGGTTTTCATTGGCTTCTTTCTGTATTTTCAATGCCAGTTGGGTTGCTTCTTCTTTTTCGCGTCGGTAGGTCTGGTACCTTTTGCTCAAGGCTAAGGACAGCAATACGATCTCCATGGCAGAACCTGCTTCAGCACTATGAGTTGTAATACTGTTAAAAGGCAATAAACCCTGATCTCTTACGAGGATCAACAATCCTCCGATCATATACCCCAACCAAGCCACGATATAGTAAGTCGCAAAGGCATTTCCATTGCGGCGAGAAACGATTCCACATGCCAACATGATGAATATCTGAATGGAAAGCAGGTTATAGAGGATGTTCTGCACGGTATACAAGTTCCCCAAAGCAATCTCAATAAGTGCCGCGCAAGCCACTGCCATACAAACATATAAAGCATATTGCAAGAATTTTGAGTATTGCCTTACATACAGGAACGTACCAGCGAAAAGTGCTGAAGAAATAGATAGGCCGGCAGCCCCTATCTCTATAAGCAAACGGTTGAATCCTGGGGAATTTGGGAAGATGTAATTAAGTGTATACCCCGTGACGCTGGCAAACATGAGAAATGAAGAAAAAATGGAGAAAAGATAGTACAGATATGCCCTGTCCTTCAACCCAAAATACAGAAACAGGTTATACAGGAATAGCCCGGCAAAGATGCCAAAATATATCCCATAGCCAATATTCTTAGAGCCTTCCTTGGCTAGGATCACCTTTTCGCTGGCAATATCCACCGGTAAGATCAGCGTCCTGTTGGAGTGTATCTGCAAATAGTAGGTGTGGGTCAATGTATCCCGCATGTTTACAGGGAGGGTGACCGTGGTACTCTTGACAGGTCGGCTGGACCATGGGAACAAAAACCCAGTTTCGAACAGCGGTTTGTTGGTGATGCTTGGTTCAAAAAGTTTCACATCGCTTACCTCAGGCTCGTCAATGAGCAAATCCCTATCAACAGTCGGATCTGTATTTTTTGCCTTTATTTTTAGCCAAAAAGTGCTGTTTGTGATTCCGAAAGCCAATACAGATTTTTTCGAAAAAATAAATTTTGAGCGGTAGGCTGGAGATTGGACGTCTGCCAAGGTGAGCTTGCCTCCCGGATCCTCAAGATACACGAGTTCCTTCCCAATCTTATACAAATCAACCGAATCATTGATCAGGACCGTATGCTGGCTGAAAGATGGCTCCAAAAAGCCAAAAAACGCCAATACGAATACAATATAAGTCCTTGCCTTATCCATAACTATTAACTCATTTCCGAGATAAAATTAAAATTAATATTTGACAATGACTAATTATTGGATATTTTTGGCATTGCAAACCACAAAAAAACACAATAATGGGAGTAGCTCCTGCAAAATCGTTCATGGATCCTGAAGAAGCCAAATGGGGCGAGCGGTTGATTGCCGCAATGGAGAAATACCTCGACCAAAAGTTCAAAGCCGGACAAACGCAGCGAATGTTCCACCCGCAGATGCACGGGTGTGTATTCGCGGATTTCATCGTAGAGCCCAATTTGCCTGAAGACCTTAAAGTTGGCATTTTTGCCCAAGAAACTACCCGTGCTGCTTGGATCAGGTTTTCAAACTCTACATGGAAAGATGATATCAAGAAGAATTTCAGGGGCATGGCCGTTAAGGTCATCTGCGTAGATGGCGAGAAGCTCATACAACAAGACAAGCCTTATGATACACAAGATTTTGTATTGGTAAACTGGCCAACCCTAGGGGTAAGCAGCTATATTGTTGCAGTAAGAGCCATACTTGCATTGGTAGGCACTATTTTCGATACTTTGTATTTTGCGTTCAGGTACTTTGGCGCAGTTCTGGAGACATTTAGGGTAGTTCCTTGCTTCAACCTTCTTGAAACACAATATTATAGCCAAGTACCCTCAAAATTTGGAGACCGTGCCGTAAAGTATTCCGTGATCCCTCACAAGAAAAAGACTTCCACGGCCCCGAAAAAGCCTTTACCCGATTATCTTCGGGCCAGACTGGCGGATGACTTGGTATCAGAAGAGGCGTCTTTTGATTTTTGTATCCAGTTCCAAACCGATCCCAAAACCATGCCTATCGAAAACCCTTCTGTAGAATGGAAATCCCCTTTTATCAAGCTGGCAACCATCAGGATTGCAAAACAGTTGTTCAATCAAGACGATCAGTGGCAGTTTGGCAAATCTCTTACCTACAATCCATGGCATGCCCTTCCGGAACATGAGCCATTGTCTGCCGTGAACAGGATCCGGGGTTACGTATATGAGCAGATGTCAGCATATAGGCACAAAAGAAACCATGTAACATATTCAGAACCCGGGCCTGAATCTTTTGAAATGGGCAGGTTGTTGAACAAAGACAATGTGGAATATGAACCGGTTTTCGTTGGTATAGATTCTACGGCAGTAAACAATATTATCCTCAGCGAGGAGCATGCTAAAATGCTCAAGACCACCGAAAACCCCGAGCTAGTCAAATTGCGTGCCGAATCAACATCATTTGCAGAAAGCTTAGAACACAAGCTTTATCTGCATTCCAAAAACAGGGTGTATCAATTTGAATTTACGGCCATCTCAAAAATAAGAACAGATGGGACACACTTGGCAGAACTGAGAACCCTATTGGATAAGATAGGTACAGATATCAAGGGGAACGGATTGATCAATTTTGGGCAGTTTGCATTGGTCCATTTTTGCAGGTGGTTCATCATTGACAATGCCAAAGAGCCTGACTTGACTCTCATTTCTCCCACATTGGCATTCAATATAATATTTGATGGTGACCAGAAAATATTTTTCGACCAATTGTTTGACCATTGGGGCCAAGGGTTGGATGCCATATTCAGTCATTGTGAGGGATATGATGCAATAGCAACCACAGATACGAAAATTGCGTGGCTACTAAAGAATAACAACAAGCCCCGGAATTTCTGGACTGCGGCAATGGGTAGAACCGTGACAATGATCCAAATGGAAGCCATGCTGCATGATGCGCTTGAGACCCGCATGGATATCATGAACAAAGAACATGTTGGCGCAACCCCACCTGCCCCGGGCGAAGTTTTTACAACCCTTAACAATTACATTTTCGATAACCCGGAAATGCACTTTGCGTTACATCCCCCTGCAAAACCATCTTTTGGGAAAATAATGGGTGATCTTCTAAGAGCTATTGGCAATATTGGCGTGGTGAGCCTGCTATTGTGTCCCACTTGGTTGGCGTGCGTATTCCTTGGGCTTTCCTGCTGGACCTTGTTTATTTCACCATTGCTCATAGGGCTTATATTAGCCTTGATTTTTTTAGCTATCGAAAACCCCAAAGTAAAACCGCCGGTGAATAAACCCATCACAAATGTAGTGGAACTGGAAGACAGACAATTCCAGAACCAGCTTACTGTATATGGCACAGTAAAGAGGCCAAACTGGTTCCATACCAATTTCCTGAGGATGGTGCTTGTAATTTCATCAATACAAGGCAGGTACAAAGCCACCAAAGGCGACCTTGGGGGTATCATCACTATTCATTTTTTGAGTTGGCATATGTTTAACAAGGGCCGCAATACTATGTTTCTCAGTAACTATGATGGCGGTTGGGAAAGCTATCTCAGTGAGTTCATAGATGAGGCAGGGTATGTGATGAACATCAGCTTTGGCAACCTTATCGGATATCCTGCCATGAAATGGTTGTTTTGGTCTGGCGCTTATAATGAACAAGTGTTCAAAACAGTTGTGCGCGACTTTCAATACCCATGCCCAATATGGTACTCTGCCTATCCCATGCTCAGCATCCGGAATATTTTGATCAATTCACAGATCAGGCAAGGCTTTTCTCAAAACATGAACGAGAAGGAATTGGCCGAGTGGCTGAAACTCTTTTAAAAAATCCTTAAAAAATCGATAAACCAATGACAAAATTAGAACTGAACGATATACAAGGGATCATCCTCCGTACCTATGGGTCAAAAAGACAAGCCCATTACATGTTTCTGACCATCCAAGACCCAGCCTCTGCAAAAAAATGGATGGCATCTGTCGTACCGGATATCACTACAGTAGATAAAAAGGAAGGGACGGCATACATTAACATGGGCATTACTTGTCAAGGCATGCGGGCCTTGGGTTTTGGGGATGATGTGATCAATAGCTTCCCAAATGAAATAACCGACGGACCCCTATCTGACCATAAGCTTAGGATGCTCGGGGATACCTTTGTGAATGATCCTAAAAATTGGTATTGGGGCAACCAAGAAACAGCTAGCCAAATGCACATTTTGGTAATGATATACGCTGATACCCCTGACAATCTGCAAATACAAATCAGCAAGATTGTACAAAGCAGTGTGGCCTCGGGCCTAACGGTGTATCAACATTTCCCTTCACATCTCAATAAGGATAACAAAGAACATTTCGGATATCGGGACGGTATCTCACAACCAGGGGTTTTGGGTTTCCGCGACCCCAAAAAAAAGAATGTGTATGAGTTTGAAAGCCAAGTAGCTCCGGGAGAATTTATCCTCGGATATGAAAATGAATACAAAGTATGCCCCACCAGCCCAATGGTACAGGACAATACCACTACGTTATTGCAGCCCAGCCCACTAAACGAAGACATGAAAGATTTAGGGCGCAATGGCAGTTATTTGGTTTTTAGGCAACTGGAGGAAGACGTAAAAGGTTTTTGGAATTTCGTCCTTGAGTCAGCAAGGGGACATTATGGAAAAGATGATGTGGACATGGCAGAATATGTCGGGGCCAAAATGTTCGGTCGCTGGACCAGCGGGGCTCCCATCACCTTACATCCCGAAAAAGATCCTCTTACCGGTGACAAAGAAAACGACTACAATTATGCAGCCAATGATTTTGATGGATTGAAATGTCCAGTCGGTGCTCATGCACGAAGGGCCAACCCTCGGGATGCATTTTATGCGCAGGATGCCACAAAAACGTCTACCGATTTTCTGAAAAAGCACAGATTGATCCGTAGGGCCAGGCCGTACGGAGACCCTATTGCCGAATCCATGCAGCTAAAGGATATATTGGCCGCCCCAGACCCAGGGCCTGACAACAAACGCGGCATATACTTTATATGTATCAATGCTGACTTTTCCCGGCAGTTCGAGTTCATGCAGCAAACTTGGATCGTAAATCCAAAGTTCAAGGATTTTTATGCAGACCCTGACCCTTTGATGGGCAGTCCTGACCTAAAAGAAATGGGCCTTACCCAATATTTTACCATCCCGGAGGAACCAATTCGTCAACGAGTATCGGGGGTGCAGACTTTTGTGACCACAAAGGGAAGTGCATATTTCTTCATGCCGGGGAAAAAAGCTTTGCAGTATATTGCGGAACATTAATCTAGAATACTGGGTTGAACGCAAAGCATGCAAATAATCACGAAATACTTTCCAAAGCTTAACCCTGACCAGTTACAGAAATTTGAAGCGCTTGGTCCCCTCTATGAGGAATGGAACGAAAAGATAAACCTGGTATCAAGAAAGGATATTGAGCATATCTATGAACGGCATATCCTTCACTCGCTGGGCATAGCAAAAATCATCCGTTTTGTAAATGGCACAGCCGTTATGGATGTAGGAACCGGGGGCGGCTTTCCTGGCATTCCTTTGGCTATATTGTTCCCTGAAACTGAATTCATGTTGGTGGACAGTATCGGAAAAAAGATCATGGTAGTAAAAGAGATTGCCAAGACCTTGGGGTTAAAGAACGTAAAAGCCTCTCACAACCGTGTCGAAGATATCAATGGCAATTTTGATTTTGTCACCGGCCGGGCGGTTACAGACCTGAATTCATTTTATGGATGGGTTCGAAAAAAGATCAAATCGCAGGACATCAATGGCCTTCCCAATGGGGTCTTGTACCTGAAGGGCGGAGAATTGGACGCAGATATTGCAACATTTGGCAATAGGGCCCAGGTATTTCCCTTGTCACAATATTTTGAAGAGGATTACTTTGCTACCAAGGCAGTAATATATATCCAGAAATAGCAATGGACACTACGCATTTCCCAATTTTGGAAAGCCTTCCAAGGCAGTTTCATTTACTTTTTGCACCCCAGTGGTGAACTTGTTCCAATTGGTGATAGGCGATTCTATATAATTGTATAACGGTGCCAGTTTTTCCTTGCCAAAGATGTGTGATTTCTCTATGAGTTCCTGCGCCACTGCATATTGTGGCCCCATTAGCCCATCATCAATTTTAATGGTGCAACCCATTTTTTCTTGGATAAACCCGATAGAATAGATACCGTCAGCACCCGTTTTCCCAAAAATACGGCTTCCGCATAGGTGCATCATTTCGGTGCAATACCTTTTGTGGCCCCCTATCATAAATGGATAAGAAGTTACCGCCTCGATTACTTTATGGCAAGACTCAGCACGTTTTGCACCAAATTTCTCAGGGTTGGTGATATTCTTGTATCCAATGGCCTGGTTGTATACGGGCAATGAAAATATCGGTGCAGAACACCCATCCATAGCAGTTTGGATCTGCTCTTCTGGGTACTCATGCATTTCTGCCGTTATTTTCTTGATGGTTACTTGCAAAGGGTGGTTTGGTTGCATATAGCTATCCAAGTCCAACCCATGCAATACGCAATATGCCAGAAACCCTGCATGCTTACCCGAACAATTGTTATGTATATCTTCAGGTGCCTTGTCCTGTTTGATTAGTTCGTTTCGGTCTTCATTCAGGGTGGGATATTGCGCCCCGCAGTGCAGTTTTGACTTATCAACTCCTATTTTCGACAATATGCTGTTCACTACTCTCTGGTGCTCCTTTTCACCGTTGTGCGATCCGCACATGATCGCTATCTCCTCTGTTGTAAACCCAAATTTCTCCACGCCTTTGCTTTCCAATAGCGGCAAAATCTGGAACAATTTTAGGGCAGAACGGGGAAAGCAAACCTGATGGATATCTCCCACAGAAAACAAGACTTTGTTATCGGCATCTACCAGGCATACAGTGCCCCTATGAAAACTTTCCAATACCGTGCCGCGGTATCTTTCTACCAATATTGGGTTATTCGTATTTTGTTGTTCCATCTATTTCTATCGTCTTAAAAATCATAACTATGCAATGCGAAGTTCAGTCGTACACCCAACCCTGCATATATGGTTGACTTGTTGTATTGGGCATTGGCTTCGTCTCTGTAGAGTACATTAAAATCAACAAAGAGGTTATGCCTTACCTGATAGCTAACTATCAGTTCAGCAATATTGATACTGGTTACCACCCCTTGGAGCAATTGCACCCCATAGTCTCCGGTACGCATACTGTAGGAAAGAAAAATATTGCTTCCATAGTCGGTGGTGCCCCCTACGCTGTCCTTTCCTTGATCAATATGGATATACTTCAGTTTAATATCCAGCGGGCCATAGGGATTGAAACGGATAATGTTCACAAACTCCCTGAGGTTGGCACCTAAAGGATGGGCCAAGGCCTGGCCATATTGACTATAGTTTTCACTAGGATCCTTTTCCGAATAGGTATAAGGACGAATGAGATTGAACTCACTCTGCCAATCTAAATTTGGGATCCCAAAAATATCTATCCACTTAAACCCAGCCTGCAAGGCATATTTATTCCCCCACCAACCTTGGCTACTAAACACCTCGTGTACCTGAAGCTCATCGAGCAACAACTGCCCATACAGCTTAAGATGTTTGCAAGGCAAGGCAGTGATATTGGCTCCTACCAGCGCATTGTCAGGGCTACCATTCGCTTGTTCCACTGCTCGGTAAAATATGATCGGGTTCAGGTAGCTAAAATCAAAACCTCTCCCGTTGTGTAGCACGTCATAAAACATCACCCCTTCAAATACCCCAATGTTCAAGAATTTGGCCGCATCAAACGATAAATAGTGAAAGGCTGCATATTTTAAGGGATATGGGGCAATACTGAATTGGTTATCGGTCATTGCTGCAAAGATATTCTGGTATTGGAACCGCCATATACGCGTACTAACCTGTAAATTAAGATAGTCTGTCGCAAAATCAGACAAAATCAGGGATCGATACCCGCTGCCTATGAAATTTTGGTTGTTGCCAAACTGGAAATGTATATGCTCCTCAGGTGAAAAGGTAAAATATCCCCTGGTAGTGAAGTAATCATAACCGTTTCCTTTAAATGGTTTATAATAACTTTCGCCGGGTATTACACCATATTTCTTCACAAAATCCTGAACATAACCCGGAAGCAAAACTTGGTTATCAGTAAGATAGGTATAAAAACCGATATGCTTGTCTATGGCACCACGTATTTCCACACCCCGGGTACTTCGGTACCTATATGCAGCAGAGTCCTGTTCTTTTCCAAACCCAAAAGCGAGTACCGGATTGATAAAAACCTGAAACCCTGAATCCTTGGTTTGAAATTGGTATAGGTTGGCCCTGCTTTGATAAAAATATTTGAGAATAGGCTTTTTGCTCCCATACCAATTGCCTCCCGAATATTGAAGGTTATCATCACCGAGGTACTGAAGCCAGTATTTGTCAGCACTTGTAAGGTGCAAGCTTGCTGAATCCTGGAAAAAAAAGGCATTGCGGTTCGCTTGAACGCGTTGCACAGGTTGTTCGTCTAAGAAAAGCTGGTTGTTCAGGCTTCCACTTTTCATTTCCATCCGTTCAAGAATCGGATAAGCTGGTGAACCAGGCTCAAAATTGGTGCTTTGTGCTTTGACCCGTACTTGGAGGAGAGCCATCAAAACAAAGAAGAGCCAAAAGCATAAAAACCTTTTATTCATAGCGTAGCGATTCAATAGGATCAAGTCTGGCCGCTTTTATCGCGGGGTATAGCCCTGCAAATATACCCACTATGATACACAATAGCACTCCGGTGATGATCCAGAGCCAAGGCACGACAAAACTGCCGCTGATAAAGGTGGCTACCACATTGCCAAGCAATAGCCCAGCAATGATTCCAAAAAGACCACCAATTTGTGTGATGACTACCGATTCCCACAAAAACTGGTTCCTTATTTTAATAAAGGTAGCTCCCATGGCTTTCCTCACCCCAATTTCCCTTGTCCGCTCCTTCACTGAGACAAGCATGATGTTAGTTAACCCAACCGAGGCCCCCAACAATGTGATGAACCCAATAAAAAAAGCAAAATATTGCACATATACGATCGTTTGCTGTAAGGTACCTGCCACACTATCGCTTTTGGTGATATAGAAATCATTGTCCTGGCTTATTTTCAGTTTTCTGATTGTGCGAAGCAATCCTGTCGCTTCGTCAATGGCCTGATCTAGGCCTTTTATCTCCTTTACCTGCACCCCGATATCATATGATATATTGTCAGAAATGAATTGGTCTTGGGCCGTTGTTACTGGCACCATCACCATATCATCTTGGCTCGCGCCGAAGGAGCTCCCCTTTTTTTGCAAAATCCCTATCACCAAGTAATTCTGATTGTTGAGTTGGATGGACTTCCCAATGGCTGCCTGGGCTGAAAACAAATTGCTTTTCATGGCATCCCCCAATATGGCTACTTTATGGCTATTGCTAATGTCCTGGGCCAGAAAATTCCTTCCGTCTTGAAGTTGCAATCCAGACAGGGTCAGGTAGTTTTCATCCGCCCCAAATACTTGCGTTTTGGGCGAGGTTTTGACTGACTCGAATTGGGCGATCGCGGTACTTGATGCATTGAAGCTTACTGAAGAGACCGCCTGGCTTTCAAACCTCTTCTTAAAAGAAACCGCCTCGGCATACCTTATGGGACGGCTGCCTTGAACAGCGGCGCCTCGCCTGCGCAAGTTGCTTAATTGGTCAACGTTGCTGATACTGAAAGTATTGGAACCAACAGAAGCGAAGTTTTTATAGAGTGCTTCCTTCATCCCGTCAACGGCGGTAAGCATGCTGATAAGTGACATAATGCCAAAACCGATGATAATAATGGTGAGCACGGCCCGCAACGTATTGATGCGAATAGCCGACCAAGCTATAGAAATATTTTCTAAGATATCATTCAATCGAGGTGTGCGCGAGCATTATACTATTTTAGGGAAATATACCGTTGGTAAGGAATGAAAAGCTTATTATTGCCGCTACTTACCAGCCACAAAACTAAGGGAAAAATAAACATATACAGATGACTGATATTTTTTGGATGAACGTCTTGCAGGCCATTATACCTGCGGGCCTGGTACTGGGTGCAGTATATGTGCTCCTGAAAAAATTCTTTGACAATGAAGAACGCAGGAGGTTTTATGAATTGAGAACCAACAACCAAAAGATCTCTCTACCCATACGTATGCAGGCTTATGAAAGGCTGGCACTGCTATTGGAACGGCTTTCGTTGAATAGTTTGATAGTACGTGTAAAAAAACCAGGAATGTCTGCTGCCGACCTTCAGGCTGCGCTTACCAACGAAATCCGCGCAGAATTTGACCACAACCTGTCCCAACAAATATATATATCCAATGACGCCTGGCAGCAGGTCACGCAGGCCAAGGAGTCTGTTATTCGACAAATACATGTATGCTATAGTGCCTTGCCTTCTGGGGCAAGCAGTATGGACCTTAGCAAGACTATTTTGGAAAATACCATGAAAGAAGAAATTTCGGCGACCCAAAAAAGCCTACTCTTCTTAAAGGAGGAGGCTCAGCAGATATTTTAGTGATTGAATGCAAGACTTCAACCTGAAGCCTTGTCAATAAACCAATTAGCTAACCCATTTATCTCCTATAACTATGTCCTCAATAGTTAGCATCTTTGCACCTGTTTATTAAAGGCCCTGGGCATGACTGAGAAAAAGCATATCACCGATTCCGGAATCGAAATCCGACGAATATATACCTCCTTGGCCAATGAGTT
>Ga0206900_1056_pt1 | contig 31403 bp, 32 predicted proteins | sample Alteio_BWOrgHeat_46_FD_153235 | JGI IMG/M metagenome (GOLD analysis project Ga0206900, IMG submission 153235) | Enriched cells from forest soil in Barre Woods Harvard Forest LTER site, Petersham, Massachusetts, United States -... | ecosystem: Environmental > Terrestrial > Soil > Temperate forest >... | reverse complement strand
TAATCATACCCCGCAAGATTTAATAGATAGTATCAAAAAAATGCAGCTCCCCCTGCCTGAAAATTTAGATTATACTAATTTGAATGATTTAGTGGATGAATTACAGTTAATTTCTGCGCAACGCGTCACGACTAATACTAAGCAGTTACATGACAGCGATGAAGGTAATTCAGATGATAATCCCGACAATACCCGTCCAAAAGGGCCGGGACGGGCTATATAAATTCTAGAATTTATTATTCAGCGGGGGTGTTTGACGGGCAACTAAGATGGTGATATGATCCAGAGCAATTATAATGTTAATAACAACATCAGTGTAATTATCAGATAAAAAACTTAAAATCATCAGCGAGGCCCTAATATGTTGAATTATTTCATGAATTTTTTGAATCCGCCACGGGATCCTGGGCCGCAAGTAGAGAATACAGGTGCAACATATACGGTAACACAGAGTGACGTGCTAACATCTGCTCAATTAAAGTCGGTGGTGAAAAATCTTCCGAGATCTGTTAGAGGTCTGGATTTAGGGCCCTTGTACACGGATATTATAAAGAGTAGCCTAGAACCGACATTAGAACTTGTCCCAGGAAGAGTTGAATATCTTAAATTGCCAATTAATCTGTTCTGTTTTAGGTTGCCACAAGGAATAGAGACAAAAGAACAATTTTTAAATGTATCACAAGCCGTAGCAGAAGGCATAGCGCTAGACTTAAAAGCCATTCAACGAAATTCAAGAGAACCACGAAAGCTTGGAGTTATTAATTTATCAAAAAGTCTTATTGGTCTTGAATCCAGTAATTTGAACATCACATTAGAGGATGGTACTTTGCAACCAGGTGGTTTGGCAATAATATTAAAGGCTCTTCCGCAGTTAGTTGCGCTAGTTTTATCAGACAATAAATTATATAGCGATGATGCTGATGAGGGTCTGATTGAAGCGTTTAAAGAGTTAAAACCTGGTCTTATCTTAATTGATCTATCTGGTAATAACTTTTTCCAAAATAATGATGACATGAATAATGACGACAAGATTACCAAGGACAAGATTACCAACGACAAGCTTAGCAAAATTTTTGAAGCAATCCCACAGAGAGCAATGATTATTCTAGAAAGTAGCTTGGATATCAATCGTCTTCAGAAGTGTGGGCTGTACAATTATCCTAAACTCTATATAAAACTATCTAAGCATTTGAATATAAATCGCGATAGTGAGAATGCAAAGTATGGTAATGATAGTAATGTTCTCGTTAGTGGATTTCTAAGATTTGATGAGCACCTTAAAGAAGTAAAACGTAATATTATTGCGTTTTTTATGTACAGCAAAGCTCCCAAAATTCAAGAAATCAAAGCTCCTTTAATTTTAAAACTGAGTGAATTCCTTACCATGAGTGATCTGAAAAATTTATATTCAGCTGGCGATAATCCTAGTAAGCCAGGCGCATATACAATATCAAACAAAATGTAAAGCACGTTTTTTGTGCATTTAGAACAGGGCCGTACAGTGGCACGGCCCCTACAATGGATTTGTTGGATGCAATAGGTCAAAAAGGCGCTTTTTCATGATTAACCCGGTTAAAACAAAAATTCAAGAGCGCCTCTCTAATGCGACATAAGTATTGCATGCTGTCTGAGCTCATGATAATTTGGCTGGATAATAAAAATGATTGGAGGTCTGACATGCCTAGTTATACGGATGACCTTGGCAGGGTATATAAAGGTTCTAAGCCAGAAGTAGTTGTTGCTGTAATTAAAAACCATATTAAGAGCTATGATAAAACTAAAGTTATTGGTAGTTTGAAGAATTTTTTAGAAAGTGACTTTATGTTTGGGGTCAACTTAAATCTCCCAGAATACAGACCAGATATCAAAAATAGTTTTCCGCCAAAAAAAGATACTTGGTTGTTTTATCTTTTAAACAACGGCTGGGACCGTAATATATATTTCGCATTATTAGAAGGGCACGGTGGCTTCAATCTTGACGCAACTGATTGTTATGGTTATACATTTTTAGAACGATATCTTGAAAGAGATTGTTCTAATCTTGGTAAAACGATTATTAGTTATGCCCTTCGTAGGATGAGGTATAAAGTTTCAGAAGAATCCATTGGTACTGTGAAAGTTTACAGGAATCCTGGTGACAAACGTATCGAAGTTAATCAGTTATTAAAAGAACACAATGCTAAATGTGAGAAAGACATTAATAAAGACATTATTGAAGGTGCTTTGTTATTATCAAGCCTGAAAAACGTTAAAAGACATAAGCCCAATTAGTATTAACACGACCTTGAAATAATACTTGATTGCTGGTAGCATGCGCTCAACATAACAAGCTAACAAAATAACTGGATAATTGATATGCCTACTACTAATGATATTGCAATACAAGACGAATTAAGAAATTTATCTGCTAAGAATCCCGCGGAATGGGGATTAGAGGTTGTTGATCTAAACAGGTTTACTGAATATTTGTGTTCTCGTCGTTATGACAATACTTTAGAAACAAAGCATGTGCTACAGGCTGGAATGTTATTATGTTATTTTGGACCAAATTTAGAACCTGAATTTTTGGAATGGCTCCGCGGTGATAAGCAATGTAAAACTACAATTGAATCTCTAGCCGCGTTACGTGAAATTATGTTGGAAAGTAAATGTAATAAAAATGACTTTGCTACCATAAAATCTAAAATTTATAATTTTTACATGGACAAAGAGCAACTTCATGATAAAAACATGAAATTTGCCAAAAAAGCCGAACTTGTTACAAGACTACAAAAATTTTTAAGTAGAAATCCGCAATATAACAACGACGACGCTACGTTTATTATAAAATTTATGTATAGACATGGCATTGAAACATTCAACTCGATGCCTGAAAATTTATATGAGTTTTTAGCATGGTATCTAAATAATCTAGCTTTAAGAGATAAAATTATACCTGCACAAGTATTATTTGCCGGAATTTTATTGCGTATGCGAGATGTAAAATGGGAAAATATTTCTGCTACAACAAGAAATAACCTTATCTCTATAGTCTTGCAAGAAAATATGTCTTTGCAACGTATTTTGTTTGATAAAAACGCACATAACTCACACCCCGAGCTTGCCAAGACATTGATGGCTAACATCGAATATATGCTAAATAAAGTTTGTTTTAATGAAAACTCGTATTCAGTAAAAGATATATATAAAAGTCAATTACAAAGTTTTTTATCTAATCTTTCTCATAATAGCGGCAGTGCATTGGAAATTACAACCTACCAGGAAATTTTGAATTTTTTGCAAAATTGTAAGTTATGTAATGACTTAGCTCCTGGATATAAAAATCTATGGTTAAGTTTGATTGTTCATGTTGCCTATGTTATGGGGGCATATGGTAAATATAGTAATGAATTTATTGCGTGGGTAGATAATTATATTAAAATAAAAGGTAATTCTGAATATTCTTACCATTTGCTGGAAGAAATTAATAAAGTATTTCCAAAGTTTTTTAAGGACAGACTTTTTGAATTGATACGAGTAAATATTAAGGAACATTTGCAAGTATATCCTGAAACTGTAATTGCTTTTTTAAATGGAAATAAATTGTTAAATAAACCTGGCTTTGATATGGATTTGTATTTTACAGAGCAAGTTTTAAGCGAACATGATATACAGAGAAACATCGTTGAAAGGCATCGCGTTGAGTGTGATAAGGATTCTAACGCTATTCTTGATTTTGCTATAAAAGTTATTTCTAAAGCAAAAGCTACACGTTCAGTGCTTAGATTCAATTTATCGCCAATAATTCAGTATTCTACTCAAAAAGACCCTGGATATAATAAATTATGTGGTATATATTTTAGTATCAAAGCTATTGATCTCCATACTAGCACTATGTATAGCCCAAATTTATATACTGGCCCTGAGGTTGTTAAAAATTCTGATTTTAAAAAGTTTGAGCAATTCATATTAAAAATATGTAATAGCAGAGCTTCAACAGCAAAAATTAAGCTAATACGAATACTTCCAGAGCAGTACGAATTAGTGCTTAAATCTTGTCCTAGATCCATAACCCCATTACTAGCTTATGTAAATTGTAAACCAGAAAAAGAAAAAAATAATAGTGTTCAAATAGTGCGATCTAAATCTGAAAATAGCTTGAAAACTGAAAAACATGTTTTTTCAGCTTACTGAGGCGGTGCTCTCTCGGGGGCTGCAGCTAGTATTACAGCCCCCATTCTGGTATCATTAAACCCCGTACATAAACAAAATTAATAGGTACGGATAATTATGACCAAATACATCTTTGTCACAGGTGGGGTAGTATCATCCCTGGGTAAAGGCATCGCTGCAGCGTCTCTAGCCGCAATTTTAGAATCTCGCGGTTTGAAAGTTACCGCACTTAAACTGGATCCGTACTTAAATGTCGATCCAGGTACCATGAGCCCATTTCAACATGGGGAGGTCTATGTTACCGAAGATGGTGCCGAGACAGATCTGGACTTGGGTCATTATGAAAGATTTATAAACACCAAGATGTCGCGTCATAATAATGTCACTAGCGGGCAAATTTATGATAGCGTAATTAGCAAAGAACGCAAGGGTGAATACCTTGGAGCTACGGTACAAGTTATACCTCACGTTACTGATGAAATAAAACAAAAAATTAAACGTTGCAGCAACGATTTTGATATAGTAATGGTGGAAATTGGTGGTACAGTTGGCGATATCGAATCCTTACCATTTTTAGAAGCAATTCGACAAATGCGAGCAGAGCTTGGATCAGAAAATACACTGTTTATACATTTAACTTTGCTGCCATATATTGCAACAGCTGGCGAAGTAAAAACTAAACCTACCCAGCATTCAGTAAAAGAATTACGATCAATTGGTATCCAACCAGATATTTTAATGTGCAGATCGGAGCAGCCCTTAGCAATTTCAGAACGTAACAAGATAGCATTGTTTACAAATGTGGAGCAGCAGGCGGTAATTAGCTGTCCAGACGCAGCAACAATTTTTGCGATCCCGCTAATATTGCATGAACAAGAATTAGATTCTATAGTGTTGCGCAAATTACATTTAGAGGCTAAACCTGCTAATCTATCCGAATGGCAGGCAGTTGTAGCTACGCAACAGTCTCTTACAGGAACTGTTACTGTAGGTATGGTTGGTAAATACACTGGATTGTCGGATGCTTATAAATCAATTAACGAAGCATTGATTCATGCTGGTATCGAAAATTATACGCGTGTTAAAATCGAATATATCGATGCGGAAAAACTAGAAATTGAGGGCACCGCCGCTCTAGAAAAGTTAGATGCGATTTTAGTACCGGGTGGCTTTGGTGAACGCGGCATTCAAGGTAAGATTATTGCTGCGAACTATGCACGCACACATAAAATTCCGTATTTTGGAATTTGTTTGGGAATGCAAATAGCCATTATAGAGTATGCACGGAATGTCTTAAATTTAAACGATGCCAACAGCACTGAATTTGATCGCGGCACTAGTAATCCAGTAATTGCATTAGTAACAGAATGGATTAATAAAGAAGGCGCGAAAGAAACACGTGATCATGATACAGCTAAAGGCGGCACTATGCGTCTAGGCGTGCAAAAATGTTTATTAACCCCTAATAGTCTGGCAGCCAAATTATACAAGCAAACTGATATTTTGGAGCGACATCGGCATCGTTACGAAGTAAATGCCAAATACGTCGAGCCATTGATTGCTGCTGGCATGCAAGTTGTAGGGCGTTCGGCAGATCAAAATTTAGTTGAAATTATCGAGCTGCCAGATCATCCATGGTATTTAGGTTGTCAATTTCACCCTGAGTTTCATTCCAAGCCGCACGGGGGCCATCCTCTTTTCAACGACTTTGTGCGCGCAGCATTAGTATTTAAACAGGAGCATAATTGATGAAGCTTTGTGATTTTAATGTAGGATTAGAGCAACCATTATTTTTAATTGCTGGGCCATGTGTAGTCGAAAGCGAACAATTAGCTATTGATACTGCTGGAAAATTAAAAGAAATTACTGAAAAATTAGGCATTAATTTTATTTTTAAGTCCTCGTATGATAAAGCTAATCGTACTTCTGTTAATAGTTTTAGAAGCTTAGGAATTGATAAAGCATTAGCAATCTTAGAAAAAGTTAAAAAAACCATAGGTGTGCCAGTGTTAACCGATGTACACGAAGCAACGCCAATGGATGAGGTTGCTGCTGTAGTGGATGTATTACAAACTCCTGCGATGTTATGTCGTCAAACAGATTTTATTCAAAAAGTAGCAGCGACCGGATTGCCTGTGAATATCAAAAAAGGACAATTTTTAGCACCGTGGGATATGGTTCATGTGGTTGAAAAAGCTAGACAAACTGGCAATAACAACATAATGGTATGCGAACGTGGTGCTAGCTTTGGTTATGGAAATTTAGTATCAGATATGCGCTCGCTAGTTATTATGCGCGCTACGGGTTGCCCGGTAGTGTATGATGCTACACATTCGGTACAACTTCCAGGTGGGCAAGGTAGTTCCTCTGGTGGCCAGCGTGAATTCGTGCCAGTGTTAGCTCGTGCTGCGGTTGCTGTCGGTATTGCTGGTATTTTCATGGAAACGCATCCCAATCCGGATCAAGCTTTAAGCGATGGGCCTAATTCATGGCCATTAGATCAAATCGAGCCATTGTTAAAGTCGCTTATTAAAGTCGATGCTATGGTAAAGGACAGTTTAGAATTTGTGTGCTAAGCTTGTGGTATGAAACATATTAAATTACTAGGTATGCTTGGTTTGTGTTGTGGGTTGTATGGCAATTGTTTTGCGGATGCCGCAGCGGCAACACCGCAGCTTGCCGTTGATCCAACACTAGTATTTTTTACTTCTTTAAGTACATGTACCCCTGGTAATTATACTGAACAAAATGACGTGACGGATCAGGTAGGCCAAGCTTACCTTAAGCAACAAATTATTGGTATAACAGACAGTATATGTAACGTTATTTTAACCACCCCAGATAATCGCAATATGACATGTACGTTTCCCATGGAGCAAATGGCGCATTTAACTGATCAGCACTTTCTGCAAGGCATTCTTCAGGGGGCTGGCAACTCAGATCAAGATGGTATTAATGCAGAAACTTTATGGTCGCAGCTAAAAACACAATACTGTACTTTTGGAGCTACGCCCTAACCCGGATCCACCCATCAGTGGGCCCTGGAATGGCTCTATCTTAATGCATAGTCCCAGAAGTATTACTAACTATATAACACTGATAAATACTTAACATTTTGATATTATTTTGCGCAATCTCGAAGGCGGATTGTTCTGAAATATCTTTTATGTATGGGTTAGCTTTATAATTCATTAATAATTTTACGATATCAACATGATTTTTACGGGTTGCCTCATGTAATGGCGTACTCCAGGCTAGATCACGTGCATTGGGGTTGGCATTATTTTCTAATAACAGACGTACAAATTCTTCGTCGCCTTTGTTCGCACTCCAGTGCAGGGGGGTGCAGAGGCCGGCATCTAAAGTATTAATATCAGCGCCGTAAGCTAACAGTAGTCTACCTATTTCAAATAGACTTTCTTTGGCAGCGATATGTAGTGGGGTTTTATTTCCCAAGCCACGTAAACTAGAAACAATGGCGTCAGGGTGATTTGCGCTCATATCATCTTCGTCGAATACTGAATCAGTCACAGTGCGAATGTTTGGGTTCGATCCGGCTTCTAATAAACGGTGGACGATCGGAATGTTACCTTTAAGAGTGGCAACATGCAGTGAGCTTAAACCTGCCTCGTCTTGTTCATTGATCTGATGACCATTTATTATTAGTTGCTCGGCTTCACTAAATTGGTTTTGTTTTAAAGCCTGTAAAATTGTTCTCATATTTAAATAACCTTTAAAAGGGTACGTTATTAAAGGTTACTACATATTAGCGGAACAGCAAGTTTATGTTAGCTTCCAATGCGCCTATTTTCAGGTATAATTTATTAACCAATTAAGAATGGTATATATGTATGTCGTTAATCAAAAATGTTATGGCACGAGAGGTGCTAGATTCGCGTGGCATACCCACCGTAGAAGTAGAAGTGCTACTAGTTAGCGGTGAGACCGGTAGCTTTATGGTGCCATCGGGTGCCTCTACTGGATCACTAGAGGCATTAGAGCTGCGTGATGGTGGTAACCGTTATATGGGTAAGGGCGTGCAACACGCTGTGGCAAACATAGAAAATGTGATTCGTCCCATGTTATTGGGAAGGTCGGCACTACAACAATTAGATATTGACCAAGCTATTATTAGCGCAGATGGAACCCCAAATAAATCAAAATTGGGAGCTAATGCAATATTGGGAGTTTCAATTGCTGTAGCTCGTGCGGCTGCAGAAGCCACTAAACAACCATTATATAGTTACTTGCATGACATTTTTGATCCCAATGCGCATTACAGTATTCCCGTTCCAATGATGAATATTATTAATGGCGGCGCACATGCAGATAATAATCTTAGTTTGCAAGAATTTATGATAGTACCGCACGGTGCTGCAAATTTTGCAGAGGCATTACGTTATGGTGTAGAGGTTTTTTACGCACTTAAAAAATTACTAAAACAAGCTGGTGCTAGTGTGGCTGTTGGTGATGAAGGCGGTTTTGCGCCAAATCTACCCAATAATAAAGCTGCTATAGAGGTCATATTAGCCGCTATAGAGGCAGCGGGCCTTAAGGCAGGTACTGATGTAAGTTTGGCATTGGATGCAGCTAGCACCGAGTTTTATAGTAATGGCTTGTATAGACTTAAAGCCGAAAATTTACAGTTAGATAGTAAGCAAATGATTGCTTACTATGAAGATTTAGTTAAAAATTATCCAATTATCTCTATAGAGGATGGTTTGGCAGAAGACGATTGGTCTGGGTGGGGGGAGTTAACTAAAAAACTTGGTTCTGGAGTGCAGATTGTTGGTGATGACATATTTGTGACTAATACAAAACTTTTAGAGCGCGGCATTAAGGATAAGGTTGCTAATGCGATTTTAATAAAGATGAATCAAATTGGCACTTTATCTGAGACCTTTGCTGCAATTAAAATGGCTAAAAAAGCTGGTTATGCTTGTATAATTTCGCATCGATCGGGGGAGACTGAAGATACTACGATCGCAGATCTTGCTGTTGCAACCAATGCGCAACAGATTAAAACTGGGGCTTTGAGTCGCTCGGATCGTATTGCAAAATATAATCGGTTATTGCGCATTGCACAAAAATTGGGGTCTTTAGCAGTGTTCCCTGGTGTTACGGCTTTACAGCGGCGGTAAAATAATATGTTAAAGCGTTCCTCAGTAATTTTGCTTGTAATTTTCGTAACGTTGGCGTATAGATTTTGGTTTGGTCCTGATAGTCTGGGGCAAGTGACCAAATTACGGCGTATTTTACAGCGCCAAGATGTAGAGCTGGCTACCCTGAAGCAAAGAAATCAGCTTATAATAGATCAGATAAATAATTTAAAAGCATCGCCTCTGGCGATTGAAGAGCAGGCTCGTTATGAGTTAGGAATGGTTAAGCGTGGTGAGCAATATTATCAAGTGGTAGAGCCAATTGATTAGAAGAAAGGTAAACAGATGAAAATTTTAATTAGTAACGATGACGGCGTTTATGCACCAGGTTTAGCAGTGCTTTATGAATCGCTATTAGGTTTGGGTGATGTTACAGTAATTGCGCCCGATCGTGATCGCAGCGCTGCAAGCAATTCGTTAACTTTAAGCACCCCGATTCGGGTCCGTGAATTGGAAAATGGTTTTTACTCGGTCGACGGTACTCCGGCTGATTGTGTTTATGTAGGATTGCGTGCTTTATTAAAAGTGCAGCCGAAGATGATAGTGTCTGGTATTAACTCAGGCGAGAATCTTGGCGATGACGTACTGTATTCTGGCACTGTGGCTGCGGCGATGGAAGGCAGATTTTTAGGTTTTCCATCTATGGCGGTTTCATTAGCTGGTGAGCATACGCATTATGATACTGCTGGTCGTGTGGTGCAGATTTTGATTAGACAATTGATGCGACACCCATTGCCAACCGATACTATTTTGAATGTAAACGTTCCTAACATACCATTCGAACAAATTCGTGGCTTTAAAGTTACACGTTTAGGCCGACGTCATCCGTCGGCAAATATGATACAAGATAAAGATCCGCGCGGTAAGACAATTTATTGGGTTGGTGCTGTGGGGCGTGAACAAGACGCAGGGCCAGAGACAGATTTCTATGCCATAAATAACAACTATGTATCTATAACACCTCTAGAAACGGATTTAACGCGCTATAAAGTGCTTGATGATATGCAATATTGGGCATCTAATATTGTTGCAAACGAGGGAGTTACTTAATGCGCTGGATGGTTAAATTGTATGATAAGTCTTTACTATGGTCACAGCACGTTCATGCCCCGCGTTATTTAGCAGCAGTAAGTTTTGTGGAGGCGTCAGTGTTTCCTATTCCTCCGTATTTTATGTTAGCGCCTATGGCGATAGCACAGCCTAATAAAGCGTATCGTTATGCAATAATTGCGACGCTTGCCTCTGTGTTCGGTGGTTTGTTAGGATATTTGTTAGGCTATAGTGTTTTTAAGGCTATAGCATTACCGTTTATAGAGTTGTTTGGTTATACTGCAACATATGATCGTGTGCTGCAATTATTTCAAGATCGTGGTTTTATGGCCGTATTGATTGCAGGCTTTACGCCGTTGCCATTTAAACTGGTAGCAATTGGCGCTGGGTTTGCAGAAATACCAATTGCTGCCTTTTTTGTGGCTTCTATATTTGGTCGTGGTATAAAGTTCTTTGCTGTTGCTTTAGCAGTAAAAGCCGGGGGTGTTAAAATTGAACAGCATATACGCATGATGCTGCAAAAATTTGGTTTGATATGTTTATGTCTCGCAGCGCTTGGAGTTAGTTGTGTTGTATTGTCTGGTTGCGCTGAGCAAAGACCGGTTCAAGTATCTAGTATCAAGCCGACTACATATAAGGTTTTGCCTAACAAGAATAGTGTTTCGCGTGTAAATAAAAAAATGCATCCTGTTAAAGAGCAAGCAAATTGGATTTGGCCAGCAAAAGGTGGGGTATTAAGCAAATTTGCTCCTAATAATCCTAAATTAAAGGGCATAGAAATATATGCTCCAGAAGGTACACCTGTATTAGCGGCTAGTGGCGGTGAGGTTGTATACAGTGGTAATTCGTTGCAGGGTTATGGAAATCTAATAATAATAAAACATGAAAAAAATATTATTACAGCATACGCACATAACCGTAAAAATATGGTCAAAGAAGGTGATAGGGTAGAGGTTGGGCAAAGGATAGCCGAGATGGGGCGTACCGGCACGGATAAAGTAAAATTGCACTTTGAAGTGCGTCGTGATGGTAAGCCGATCGATCCACAAGGAGTGTTACCCCTAAAATAAATAGTATATGGGAGTAGTAGTATGGTCGGTACCACAAAGCATGTAGTAGGTGTAGTTAAGCCTAAGGTTGATGTTTTTGGATCTTCGTTTCTTATTAGTGACTTTACAGATCCAGCGCAGGTATTGGCCGATAAAGATTCATTTGATGTCACGCAAAAATATCTGTCTGAGATTGGTTTTGAGCCCTTATTAACGCATCAAGAGGAGATTGCGCTTTCAAAAGCAGCGCAACATGGTGATGTCGCGGCGCGTGATCGTATGATTAATGGTAATTTACGTTTAGTTGTTAAAATTGCTAGAACTTATTTGCATCGGGGTTTGTTATTGTCTGATTTAATAGAAGAAGGCAACATAGGTTTGATGCGCGCGGTAGAAAAGTATGATGCTGATTTAGGTTTTAGATTTTCTACCTATGCCACATGGTGGATTCGTCAAGCTGTAGAACGTGCCATAATGAATCAATCACGCACGGTGCGGTTGCCGATCCATATGTTAAAACGTATTAGTAAGTGTTTAAATATGATTCAGAGGTTGGCCGTAGAAGATCATACGCCGACTATTGCTGAAGTTGCACAGGCGATGCACGAAGATACTGAAGAAGTAGGCATGTTATTGCAATATACTGAAAATACTTTATCAATGGATACTCCTCTTACCGACTACAACCATCCATTGCAGGATTCGTTACCAGATAGTGCGATTTGTAATCCCGCAGAAATTTTTCAAGAAGAGAGTTTTCATGAGCATGTTATAGACTGGCTTGACAATTTACCGCAACAATATCGTGAAGTGGTAATTCGCCGTTTTGGTTTGTTAGGACGCGATCCTGAAACCTTAGAAGAGGTTGGGGATAATATTGGTATTACTCGTGAACGTGTACGCCAAGTGCAAATCGATGCGCTAAAGAAACTGAAAGAAATGATTAAAGACGAAGGTTTAGAAGCGGATGAATTATTTAATTAATTAAGAATAATAATTAAGGGGGGGGGTATAACAATGTCAAAATGCCCAACGGTTTGTGGAGTGCAAGTGCATACCTGGGGTACCAGATATAGTGGTAGTATGGGATTGCGGTCGTATTTAACCAAGATACTATATGGCGGTAATACGGGACATGCTGCGATAACTTTAACTATTCCTGCTACTGAGGTTGCTACCAAGCTTATTGATAAATATTGTGTTGATAAACAAAACAAAATAATAGTCCCCCATAAGCGTAATGTAATAACTTTTGCTAATGGTAAGACTGAAAATTTCTATACAATTTTTTTTAGTGCGTGGCCACCACTTGAGGGTCATGATGATGAGAGTGATGATGAGAGTGATGATGAAAGTGTCTACTTATCAGAAGATATCAATTACGATAGTTTTGGAGGGATGATTGGGGTCGATTTTATGTGGGGCGATAAAGCAAGAGAGGCCTATAAAATCGAAGAAAGAATTTATAAAGGAGTTATTGGTACCCATAAACAATCGCTGGGCCCTATTACTATAGAGCACTATGGTGAGCAAGATCAAAATAATAAAATTAGTAACCTAGAACTGGCATCTATTAAGAAAAAAGCAAAAAATTATAGATTTAGATTATCTTTGATAACGTTAAGAACCTTGAAAAATAAACTCGATAATTGTATTTCTCAAAATAAAGTTTTTAAACTTTCACCTTCAGGAAGATTGCTTATTAATAATGCTGTAGGCGGTTATGACGATGATTTTTTTAAAAAAGATCATTTATCTGGTTCAGAAATCCAAGATCTCATGGAGAAAGTTAAAAATAAGATTAATTCCATAGAGCAACTTGATGAATTCGATGCTTACCCTGAAGATATCAATGACGTATGGTCGGCTGTGTATGATAGATTTTTAACTGTCGGTGCGTTACCTACAGGATCAGTATCTTTGCCGTTATCTAATAATATTTTCGCTGATGTTGGCATAAGTAATGGCTTAAATGTCGAGGCGATGTTGCAACAGATGTTTATTGAAGCTACCGGTAAATCACCATTTGCTGTAGGAGAAAATTGTTCCGATATTGTTGCAAAAATTTTGGAAGCTGGTATACAACAACCGCATTTAAAAACAATAGTTGCAGAACGGGCTATTTTTGGGATTAATACTCCACAAATGCTTCACAATGCAGCACTAAAAGTGCAACAAGGTATCATTAAAAATGAACAAACAAATATCTATAATAGGTTAAAAATTTTTAACCCCACTGCGCCTATCGAGAGGTTGATTAAACAATTAATATTATTCACTTACAAACATCCAATTTTTCTCCCTGTTGGTATAGTGATCTTTGCACTGCTAATTATACCATTAACAATAATTAAATCTCTGGCATGGCCCTTTAATATGATAGGTGGTTTTTTAGCTGAAAAATCACAAGTAAATGTTATTGAGCACAAAGGTGAGAATTCTGAAGCAACGCAAATTATTGCGTTACAGCAACAACAAGAAGCTGAAAACAAAAAACTAGATCAAGAGTTAAAAGACTTGCTGGATCCAAAAATAAAACCAATAAACGTTGTAGAGCCAATTGCAGCCATATTAGAGTTTGCTAAAAATTTACAAGAACCAGAATCAATCCCAGTGTTTACGAATATAAACATAGATAAGTTAAAAAAATATATGCGCAAGCATAGCGATACTCCGCCAGATTTAATAGATAGCATCAAAAAAATGGAGCTTTCTTTACCTGAAAATTTAGATTATACCGATTTGAATGATTTGGTGGATGAATTACAGTTAATCTCTGCAAAACGCGTCACGGCTAATATTAAGCAGTTGCATGATCTTATTAAAAATCGCAAGACTACCGATGCTATGCAACATAAAAACATACCTAATGGCCCAACAAGTAAAATAAGTGATATTAAGCCAAAAGGGCTAGAGCTTTAGGGGCTGTTCGCGCAATACAACTTATTAACCGGAGTGTTGGGAGTGTTCAATAGCCACTGCCAGATTGGCATTATTTGTATCGTATAACTATTCCCAGAATCTACAATAATATCTGTTTTTTGTTGGTTTTCAGTCAAAATTAAGCCATCATTTAAGTTATAAATACGCATAGCATTTATTAATCCTTTGTATTCACGCTCTTTGGTTTGAGGATCATCTAAAGTTTTACAAACTTGGATGGCAGCAATAATTCTATTGCTTTCATGTAAAACAAAGTCACACTCTCCGTTATTGTCATGACTATAGATCTTGTGTCTGCGGCGTAATAATTCTACGTAAATTATGTTTTCTAAAATTCTTCCTATATCATCACTGGCCCTAAATCCAATTAGGCGAGCCATGCCGTGATCTATCATATATTGTTTTTTCTCGTTTTGAATTTGTTTGCGTAGTGAAGCATCATATTTATTAACTAAAAACGCCAAAAACGAGTTTGCAAAATATTCATAATATTCTGCAATAGTGCTTGCATTTCCCAAACCTAGCATTTTACGCACCGCATTATAAGTTATATTTTTGCCTATATTGCTTGCAATAAAAAAAGCTAATTGTTTTATTTCTTGTTCTTTAGTTAGTTTATAACGGACAATAATGTCTTTATAAATAATATTTTCAAATAAAGAATGAATATATTCAGCTTGTTGATTGCGTACATATTCTGGTATTCCGCCGATTTGGATATAATCTGCAAAGCAGCGTAATATTTGCCCAGTCATTTGTGTGGTAAAAATAAAATTATTTTTTTGAGCTTCCTCCAATAATGTTTTATCTTTAAAAGCGACAAACTCATAGAAAGAAAATGGATACATAGTGATAGAAATATGGCGGCCAGTTAATCTAGTGCCAAGCTCTTTACTTAGCATCGATGCATTTGAGCCGGTAATAAATATTTTATTTCCCTCCTCATATAAGCGCCGCACAAATCTTTCCCATCCCTCGATGATTTGAATCTCATCGAAATAAAATGATTTCTGGTTGCCAAATAATTCTATAAAAACTTCATATAAAGTCTGAAAATCTGCCAAAGTAAAATTTACCAGGCGATCATCATCAAAGTTTATATAATAATCTGAGTCTTTACGTTGCTTGCGGAGCTTTTTAAGTAAAATTGATTTACCACAGCGTCTAACCCCAGTAATAATCAAAATTGAGTCGCCCTTAAGTAAAGGTGTAATCACACTCTCTATTTGGCGCGGAACAATGTCAGATGGCAAAGGGATCTGTGCTTGCTCTAGGATTAGTTTTTTAAGTAAATCACGTTCCATATAAAATCAATAACTTATAAATATTGCCTTTGATAAAAGCAGTTTAAACTAAAAAATCACTTTTGTCAAAAGTAACCCTGTATATAGATCAAGTGTAGGTGCCTTATTTATAAAAATCAGGTATACTACTAATTAATGTTTTTTTACATGCAAGACTTTACTGGAATGCAAAACTTAGTTGATCAACAAACGTATCAAAAAGTACGCCTTAAACCTGCTGCCGTGGATGCCATCGTCCATGCATTTAAAGAAAATTTCGCAGTTACAGATCATTTATGGATCTTTGGCTCACGTGTTATTTTAACGGCACGCGGCGGCGACATAGACTTGTATATAGAAACTCAGGAACAAGACGTTGAAAAAGTCTATATGCAGAAAAATAAATTTGTAAGCGGTATATGGGACCAAATAGGAGAGCAACGAATCGATGTAGTCGTTAAATTTGTAAATGATGATTTTGAAATTCCAATATATAAAGTAGCGATTAAAAATGGAGTAAAGTTAGTATGATTGATGAAGGAACTGAAGGCATTTTGAAAATTGCAGAGAAACATGTAGCCGCTCTGCAGTCAAGTATGAATGACATTGCTACTAACTACCCATTTAGTGTGGACTTTATTATTAATCAGACCACTGATGAATTTAGAATATTAGAAACTATGACCGCTAGATTTGGTAAGTTACAAGATTTGCTCGGTACTAAAATTATTGATCTTTATTTACAAAGCCAAGCCCAGCCTATTGCAGGTCTTTCTATGTTAGATAAAATCCATAAATTAGAAAAATTCTATATTATTGATGATGAAGATTTGTGGGCCGAGTTACGTCGAACTAGAAATCACATTGCTCACGAATATCCAGATAAACCTGAACTTGCTGCAAAATATCTAAATACGGCGTATGCATTAGCGCCAAAGCTTATTGAAATTTACCGCAAGCTTGCTGCAGAAATTAGGAGGGAGGGTTAATTATGGTAAATCTAAGCGTCCACGTACAATAGAGTACATACATGGAACTAAATCGCTTAAACCATAGTCTATCCATCCAAAGAGCTACTTCAAAAAAATGTAGTCTAAGCTCATGATTGAATACGCGGCAGGAGGGGAGTATGCCTGAATATAGCAAAAAAATTATTAAGGAATTGAGTGAAGAACTTAAATCTTTTAATAAGACATTTTCTCAAATTGGTAATAATCCTGAAAATATTAGTCAGGACAGCCTTGAAGCATTAAAAGACGCACAAAGAAACATTTCAATATCTACTCGCCGATATCTTGAGACACTAAAGGTTGATCCTAAAATACTTCAAGCGATAAACTCGTTGATCAGTCAACGAGAAGAAAAGTACGATATTTATGTTAAGCAACAAGAAGAAAAAAGAAAGGATTCTATTAAGCAATCATTAGAAATTGCCGGAAAATTTAGGATCGCACCAATATTAGAAAATCCCGAACCCCTTGAACCTAATCGCAAACTCTATGATGGTACTAGCTCTGAAAAAAAACAAGATTTTATAGATTCGATCAACTATATTTTAGGACAATTTAGAGCCACTTCTAATTATGAATTTCCTGAGAAATACGATGCGGAAATCAAAATGATGTTTTTTCAAGTGTCACCTAGCCCTATAGAAACCATAAAAAATATTAGAGATCTTTTTGCAACCTTAAGCAATAATCCTCGTGCTTTACGATTAGAAAAATCAGGAGGAACTATTGAAGATCTTCAGAGGCTGCAGATCTTATGGCAAGGAGCAAGCATAATAGCAGATGAATCAAATGCACATTATTTTAAACGAAATTTAATTGTTGCTGCAGAAGCTATTATAAGATCTTTGTGTGGAGGTATAGTAGGGATAGTGATTGTGGTTAATATGGCAATTATGGCGGTGGTTAAAATAGCTGAATTAGCAAAAAATTCGCTAATTAACTTGGCAACTTTGCATCCTAGAGCGGCAGCTTCAGATATTGGAAAAAGTTTTGGTGTTTTAATAAGTGTTCCCATGGCCGCTTTACCAGTAATTTTCACGCAATTTTATACATGTGTAGTGTCTGGCGTGCAAGATAGAAAAAATGCACAAGAATTGGAATTATTAGATCAAGCATTGAAAAAAGTTATTGCTGTGTTTAATGCTGTTGAGACTGTTGAAAAGCAAATAAAAGCTAACAGTAAAGAGGGCCCACAGCCGAAACCAGCTTCAGAAATCTAATTTGTGCCCCGGAGAGGATTCGAACGTCGCGTGCATGCCTTGCTTTGTATGGGGATTGGTTGCAAGGATGCGTTTCTTACCCAACTTTGATTATTGTACAGTTGCGAAGAGTTAAGGTCAATTACAATTTCAACGGGGGCTTTAGAGACGGTAATTCAGCATTACCTAGCAAATGCTCTATTAATTGCTTATTACCATGATAGCATTTTAAAAATTCCTCAGGTAGTAATAGCTTCCTTATTTTTGCGTTTTAATATGCTGCTAAAAGATTTAAAATAAGGAAAGAAAGATTCTATTTTTTGAATTTCTTTTTGTGTACGTTGTACTTTTTTCTCTTTATCGAGCTTTTCAGTTTGAGGCTTATAGTAAACAATTGCTCCAGGAGTTACTTTAATGGCATTCATTCCATAATGTAAAGCATAAGCATACGATAATAATATGTCTTCTGTTAGCACGTTAGAATTTAAGAACTGGTTAAAATCAAACAAATCAAATGGTGAGGCTCTATACATGCTTGCTCTTCCATGGATAAATAATCTTTGACTTCTTGCTTCTGGATGAAATGCTTCCCAATTAAATTTATTCTCTTCACCTGTTGCCACGGGGTCAGAGTAAGTAGCATGCTTATTAAATACCTTACGTCGTTTTGGCTTGTCTTTGTTGGCTGCAAAATATGCGCTTTTTACTTTATTATTAGCTATTAATTTACTAATAATCTTACCCACAGTAGTTACAGAAATAATCATGTTGTGATCTCGAATCATAAGTCGATGAATTTTGTTTTTACCCCAAGTTGGTTCTTGCTTGCGTAGTCTTAGAATCTGAGCTTCTTGGATTTTATCCCATTGAGGCTTTCTAACATGCTTGGGGCGCTTAGATTGTGGTTCAAGACCAGCTAAACCGTGAGATTTCAGGCGATAAAAGGTGCTTCTAGAAATGCCTAAAACAGACAATATGACCGATTCAGACCCTAGCGAATCAATATGGCGGATCACAATTCATATTCTATTTCTCGATGTACCGCTTCTTGTACTCTAGAGAAGTGCATTGATAACTTTAATAGAAATAAATAATGGCAAACTTGGCCTAAGGAGAATAGCCTGTTTTGAACTAATTGTCCTTGTAGCTCAATACTTGAAGGTATGCTAAAGATGCGATCTAGTTGAACCAAATATTCTTCTTTGCCCATACCACCTTGTAAGCAACGATCCAAACCCGCCTAAATCCGCCGCTAACTTTAATAACTCGGTTACTATCGGCACAGCATGGATTAAGCGGTTTTGCCCACGATGTTGTTTAGCCTGTTTTTTCCTGGCTGCTAGCTCTTGTATATGTGCCTCGTTTTCTATTTGCACACCTTTTTTGTAACTGCGCTTATGTTCAGCAATAACTTCGGTGCCAGCTAATATTGAAACCTTATCTACAGTTGCCTGTACAATTAAGGAGCATCGTACATGATTATGTGGTACTGAATAATCATTTAAATCAAATCTGGCGTACGGGGTTTTACCAATTCTAACTTCAACTCGCTCATGCGTAGGGTATGGGTTAATTGGCAATGACATTAACGATGGCTGCTCTTGCTCGAATGTAACACGCACTGTTTGCGTTGGTTCTTCTGGGCATGGTCTGTCAGATGCTATGCCATCACACCACGCAATAGCTTGAGCATTCAAATCATCAATATCATGCCACTTCCTTGCTGCAAAAAAATTATCCCTAATGTAACGAATAGCCCGCTCTACGCGTCCCTTTTCATTGCCTCTTGCAACCGCCACCGGTCTCGGCTCATATCTATAATGTGCTGCAAAATCTAACATGGTAGGGTGAAATCGGATCGCATCCCCTTGTCGCTCTAGTACTGCCGATTTTAAATTATCACATAATGTTACACGCGGTACACCCATAAAATATTGAAATGCTGCTTCATGGCCACGCAAAAAGTTTTCCATTCTTGCGTTTAAATAAAAGCGCAGAAATATTTTTCTTGAAAAACTCAACACCATAACAAATGCCATTAATGGTCGCTTAGCGCTGCCAATCATTATATGTCCAAAATGTCCCCAATCAACTTGTGCTTGCTCACCAGGCAATGTCCTAAGACGCATATATGCTTCAGCTAATTTCTTGGGCCTATATAAATTTATTTGGCTTCTAAAATGACTTATGCCGCCATGGTAGCCACGCTCACGTACCATCTCGTACATACGTTGTGCGGTCAGACTTGGGTATTTATTGAGTGTTTCCAAAATAAACGCTACAAATGGATCTATCTTTGATTTTGGCATTAACTTCGCTTTAGGCACACCTGTTGCTGCTAACACTCTTTGTACAGTGCTATGGTGCACGCCAAGTTGGCGCGATATGGTACCCACGCGCCATTTTTCTACGTGATAATATCTTAATATTTTTGCTTCTAAATCTGACGTGATCGCCATAATACTAAACTCCTCATGTTGGTTATGGGCCGTGTGGCCATTTATTATTTAAAGCCACATTTACTTTTGTGTTAACGCGCAAAAAATCTCTACGCAAGAACACCGAACATTGTTGACCGCAAAAATAGCAATAAATATCTGCATTATTTTGTTGGGAAGCAACATTTTTGGCAGCAATAAGTAGCATTGCAAGTAATAGGATATTAAATGGCGTTTGTGAACTATGATCCGTCACTTTTTGAGATGCGATCTTTAAACGTGTAACATAACGCTTCTGCGCAGCAGCATGTTTTAGTTTTCCTCGGTAAGTATTTTGATAACGTTTATTTGCCAATTGCAGAGATGTTTTACGGGCGAGCTCTGCACAGACATCACCACAGTAAATATTGCCATGATCGCAACAGCTGCATATGATTGCCTGGCGATGGCATAGAGCACAATTTAATAGGCGGGCATCTTTCATAGGCTTAACCTTGCCGATGAAAGAATGAAAATGCTGGACTTAGCAGTATAAACCTAAGATAATCAATTTAGGGTCGTTATTTTGTAAGAGTCGGATCGGAAAATCTTGTGACTTTTACAGCATCTTTCAGCGACCCTTTCTTTTAACCCATAGCCTCAGCATTGTCATTATAAATAGTTTGATCTGGTGGATAGACCATCCATTGATGTTACACGTATGATTTATTTAAATAAGATAGTTATTAATAAGTTGCGGCGTATTTAGGCGGGTTTGGATCGTTGCTTACAATAGGCAGGACTTGTAGTGGATCATGGTCATCATTTGATTTTAACGGGACCAGATGGTCTGATTGTGCGACACAAACATTTGAACTTTGAACAATCTTTAGGTATTAAGATTACAAATTATTACGCCTAATTAATCAGACCTAGCTATCACCCATTCAAAACGGACAATAGTAACCAAATTTCAAAATTTTCGCGAGAAAATTTTTTCCCGCCTTACTTACCGTGGCGACGCCACGATGGAACTGATCGATGCTTTGTCTGGCAACAAAGATGCTGGGAGTGTGGTGCAGTTAAGTCTTGAACCAGCATTTAGGCGCGGTTACGCCAGCATAAGTAATGCCATTAGTAATTTTAATGTCGATCCGCAACAATTCGTAGCTATAGAGCAATGTTTAATCGCACACTGTCCGCTCATTGGATGGCAAGCGCAGCACTTCGATAAGTAAGTTTAAGTTATTAGATGACTAAAAATTGTTCAAACTTGAATTATGAAAATGAAACAATTTGGCTTACACAAAAACTCATCGCAGAGTTATTTGGAACTTCAACTGACAATGTAAGTTTGCATCTGAAGAATATTTATTCAGATGGTGAGCTTGTAGAAGAGGCAACCACCGAGGATTTCTCGGTAGTTCAAAATGAGGGTAACAGGGATGTACGTAGGACGATAAAATACTACAACCTAGATGCTATTATTGCGGTCGGATATCGAGTTAACTCAAAACGGGCCACGCAGTTTCGTCAATGGTCAACTCAAGTTCTACGGGAATTTGCTGTAAAGGGTTACGTCATCGATAAGAAGCGCCTTGAAAATGGCAGTTATCTTGGAGAAGATTATTTTGAGCATCTCTTGGCTGAGATTCGAGAAATTAGGCTTAGTGAGAGGCGCTTTTATCAAAAGATTACAGATATATATGCTACAAGTGTTGATTATAACAAAGATGCACCTACCACCAGAGACTTCTTTGCGAAAGTTCAAAATAAACTACATTACGCTATCCATGGGCATACAGCTCCAGAATTGATTAAGAAACGCGCTGATAGCACAAAACTACATATGGGTTTATCTAGCTGGGAAAGTGCTCCAGAAGGTAAAATAGTAAAAACTGATGTCTCAATTGCAAAAAATTATCTTGTAGCTGAAGAATTAGAGTCCCTGGGTAGGATCGTTACCTTGAATTAGCTGAAGACAGAGCGAAACGTTTTATCCCAATGACAATGGAAGATTGGGCAAAGCGTCTTGATAAATTCTTAGAGTTTGATGAGCGTGAGATTTTACAGAATGCTGGTTCAATAAATTCTAAAATTGCTAAGGACCATGCAGAAAGTGAATTTGACAAATATCGTGTCATCCAAGACCGGTTGTTTGAGTCTGACTTTGATAAGGAAACTAAAGCTCTTGAGTTGCAGATCGTCCCGCAAAAGTATGGGGGTGGCGATGAATAAATTAAATTATTTTCGATTGTGTCGGTGTTATTGGTAAGTATAAAGTTTTGCAAGAGATTGGTAGAGAAAAAATATTTATTAATCCAAGTTTAATGAACATCTTTTTTAAAAGATACGAATAATTACTGTGTCATTTTTACATATACTATTTATGCAAGGTTAAGTAAATAAATATGATTATTATACAACATATAAAAACAATGTGGACCAAAGATTCTAGGGGGGCGCCAAATGCTACACTTCGTAATCAGGTGCCTAAAGCTTTAAAAATTGAAGGGATACCGCAAGAAGGTGATCAAATCTACATACATTCTGTTGTGGCGGATGAAAAGAAAAGCTTTTCACTTGAACAACAGTTTTACAAACTACCAGAAAATAGCAATGTTTTTCATAATGGAATAATTAAACATTATGATGCCATTATGTTTTATGAAGAAGATGGGTATTGGAGTTTTTCCTTTCAAGACCATATGCTTGTGATTGGTGGCCCTCATAGAAACAACCAAACTTTATTTAATTTAAAAGTAGGGCAATCAGGAAGATTTTTAATAAATTACAGATTTGCCGGATCAATGTTCGCGCATGGTGCTATTAGTTACGAGCAGAATATTTATAATATAGTGAATTGCATTGAGTATAACCCCGACATTTTTATTGAGAATACACCTACATATATATTAGACAAACAGGCAAAACTATTTTAGTTATGGGTAATTCGATATAGAAAAAACCTGAAGTTTGTTAGTTTTAAAACTGGAGGCGGCGGGAATTGAATTGTGGGCTAGAGGCATTGCAGTGTAAAGGTTTTTAAAATCCATTCTTGCGAGATACCCCGTAAATGTACCCCAAAAAAATCTTGGATTTTGTGGAACTTCCTGGGACTTAAAAGGCCTGTAGATTATTATTTTGTTATCCTGAATTTTGTTAGAATGATCGTTCTAAATATAGCAACATGTTATTATGTTTTTTCATGTCTGTATTGGGCATGTCGTTATTGACATCAATTATTAAGTCGGACAGATGGACAAAATAATATCGTGAGTAGAAAATTTTATGTTGTATAAAACATTACTAATAGAGCAGCTTAAAATATTAGGCGTAAAAACAGCTGATCTAATCATGCTGCACGCATCTATGCGAGCTGTTGGCCAAATACTTGGTGGGCCGGATCAAGTACACTTGGCAATAATGGAACTCCTAGATCACAAAGGTGCATTAATGATGTATTTAGGATGCGAAGATGAACGCATTTATTACGCCATTGGCAGAGGAGATTTTTCAGCCATCCAACAAGAAGAGATTCTTGCAAATTGCCCAATTTTTGATCCAACTATTGCAAGAACACGTCGTAATCATGGAATATTGGCGGAATTTTTTCGTAGTTGGCCAGGAGTTATCTGCAGTGAAAACCCAGGAGCAAGAATGGCTGCGCTGGGTACTAAAGCTGATTGGCTTGTTGCAAATCATTCATTAAATTATGGGTATGGCCCAGGATCACCGTTGGCAAAACTATATGAAAATGATGGGCGCATATTGCTTTTAGGATCAGACTTAGATCAGGTCACGATTCTACATTATGCTGAACACATTGCACCAATTCAAAATAAACGCATTGTACATTTTAAAGCGCCATTAAACAAAGATGGGCATCGCATGTGGCATGATCTTGAAGAGTTTGATACCAGCATCGGTATTAGACAGTGGCCAGATCGCTTTTTTGCAAGTATTTTAGAACAATATTTGGAAAAGAATAATATTAAACCTAAAAAAATTGGAAATGCCGACAGTTATCTAATTGGTGCAAAATCGCTGGTAGATTTTGCTGTGCCAATATTTATTGCAGCTGCAGAAAAGTACTTAGATTAGCGCGCGTAGTTAAATGGAATGAGGAGTAGGTGATAAACTTGAAAATTATATCTTTCGATCTTGAACTAAACCAGGCCACTTCTGGCGCTAAAATAATTGAAATTGGCGCATGCGTTGGCGATGTCACAACTAGAGAAATACTTGATGAATATACTGCCATTGTTAATCCAAATGAGCGGCTTGAGGAAAGAATTATTGCTCTTACTGGTATTACTCAAACTATGGTTGACGGCGGGGTAACTTTGCTTGATGCTTATGAGGGGATGATTAAAATGGCAATACGACATGACTGTTTGCGCATGCCATTAACCTGGGGATGTGGTGACTTACCTGATTTGAAGGCAGAATTGCCAGTGCATGCTACTAGATATTTTGGTAGACGCGAACTAGATGCAAAAACTCTATATCAATGTTATCAAATTGCAAAGAATGACAAAATGCAATCTGGCTTGGCAAAATCTATGGTTAAGTTGGGCTTAAACTTTAAAGGTACTAAGCATCGAGCTACCGATGACGCAAAAAACACGTTTGTTATTTTTTGTGCATTATTAGATAAATTTAAAGTGCCGTTACCTCTAATGACTCAATGACCTTGCTGCTAATATTTTCTAGTATTTTTATACTAGACCTATAATCTGGCGGAGAAACTCTGTCGTAAACCATAGTTTCTATAAATTGTCTGTATCTGGATTCCCAAATAGGTTTATTTTTTAGGACTTCTAGCGAACCCCTAATTTCTGATTTAGGATTTATCGCATATTCTGGGTGTTGGTTCTTGAATTGCTGAGCATCTTTAACAATCACAGTTAATGCCAAGCTAAAAAAGCTATCTTTTATAAGGTTATGCCTATTAATTGCATTTAAATCGTATATGTGCCTAATCAATGTAGGATCGTCATCATAATGCCCACGCTCAATAGCCATAATTCGTCGAGTTAGTCCAACCCATTTTTCAATGGCTGTTTCTTATACTGATACGCATTGGGTTACTGGAGACATAAAAATAACAACATTTTCTAGTGTGTCTTCAATAATAGTATTGATCGATAGATTTTCAGGTTCAAGACGAACATCAGAAACCGTGAATTCTAATAAAATATGCGGTCTTAACTCAGAATTAAGAGAAAAGGTGGCCGGATAATTCATTTGAATGCGAGAGTATTGTCCTTCATTGCGGGCAATTGGTTTGTCAGCAGTTAAACTAGGGAGTAGTAGTTTAGAATTAATAAGACACCTAAATTCTTTCAATTCTTTTATCAATCTTGTTTTGCTAAAACACGCTGCAGTATTTTTAGTTTGAATTTTAAAGTCTATGTCTTCTGACATGCGCTGAACAATTTTATGACCTTTTGCTAAGCATGTTCCACCAGCAAATACCAATTTAAAGTAATCATCCTCTGTGTCAGAAAGAGCATGGATTGCTTGAGTAACATAATAATCTTTTTCAATAACAGCTTCAGTCAAATTAATGTGCTGACGTGTTGCTGCAATTAGTTCTTTTAATTCGTTACTACCTAGCATTGATATTTTTCTCAAATATTAATTCGCTATTTCTATAAGCGAGATGACGTCGGCAACGACTCTTTAGTTTTACAATGTTGCGTACAGGCACTTGAGTTGATTTCCCTGCGTTGTAATCTTGTTCCGCGCTACCTGGTTCAAATGCAACACCCAAACATTTCAGTGCCTCCCTTAATGTCGCGTCGGTTCCATTTTTGATAAGGGGGGCGTCAGTATAACTAGAAGTGTAAGCTTTGGCATATACCCCAGCCCCTATTTTGACTAATTTTTTTTCTGCAGTTAGATTTTTTAATGCCCGGCTTACTTGCCTATATGAACCAAGGTCGGTGAAATATTTGCGTAGTACGACACTGCCCCGAATTGTTTTTAAGCGGGTTAATGCTTTGAATTCTATGCTTTCTGAGTACTTTACACGCATGGTTTTTCGCCAATTTAGGACATATATTAATTATAGCACACTGCTGGAATCCTCGTCAATTTGGGACGTATAAATACGGTAACATATTGTATTATATGGGGATTATTATGATATTAATTTAATTAGTGCATATGCTCAAATGGATAGTCGGTTACACTCAAGGTCACTATACAAAAATTAAGCTATTTCAATCGATAGAAGATAAATATCTTTCTTATTGTGGTGAGTGTCTATGCCGTACAGATGTGCTTAATCAATTGTGCAGCAGGCTGTTGCACAAATTCAAAGCCAGTGCGTTTTTCAATAAATTGTGCTGGTTTTGCATAACAGCATTGATTGGCACGGCTTAATTAAATTAGTTATCTTTAAAACTGGAGGCGGCGGGAATTGAATTGGCCTCTGGAAGCCTTGTGCTGTATAGGTTTGGTAAATCTGTATTCACGAGGTACCCCGTAAATGTACCCCAGAAAAATCTTGGATGTTATGGGATTTTTTGGGACTTGAAATGACCATAGATTAACCCAACCGATAACAACTTGTGAAGCATATTGCATCATATTATTGAGCCATGTGGAAGTTTACTGTATAGTGCATCACATACGCAGTGCTTTAAGGGTTGCAAAATATGAGTAAAAATAAGTCTTCTACCTTAACTTTGCGCATTGATCCGAAGTTTAAAGATAGCTTGCGAGTTGCAGCTGGGAATGAGCATCGCTCTATTGCGAATATGGTAGAAGTGTTAATTCGCGACTATTGCGAACGTAACGGGATTACTATTTGTGAACGAAATAGCCAAGTAAACGCGACAATAGGTGAAGTGAGCTGAATTATGGTGCATAAAAAAGACTTAGATGGTGAACAGCAATTCTTTGTAGATATTCGTGATTTGCTGCATACTGGACGTGAGACAGCTTATCGTTCCGTTAATGCGGTGATGGTTGAAACCTATTGGCATATAGGTAGGCGTATCGTTGGACAAGAACAACATGGTAAAATACGAGCTGAGTATGGTGAGCAACTAATTGTTGCATTATCACGCTATTTAACAAATTGCTTTGGAAAAGGATTTTCAGTGGCTAATCTAAAAAATATTAGGCAATTTTATCAGGTTTTTCCGGATTTTAATGAATTAGCTACGCAGTGCGTAGCTAATCTAGGGTGGACTCATTTTCGCCTAATTATGCGCATAGATAACGAAAAAGAGCGTCAATATTATTTGCAAGAGGCTAGTTCACAAAATTGGAGCACTAGGCTTTTGGAGCGTAATATTAAGAGTGGTTATTACCGACGTTTGCTTTCTTCTCAAAATGGGTCAATAAATCAGGCAGAAGAAACTTCAGATTTTATCAAGGATCCTTATGTGCTGGAATTTTTAGATGTTCCAGATGATCTAACTGGCAAAGAATCTATTCTTGAATCCAACATTATTAGTCATTTGCAAAAATTCCTATTAGAGCTTGGCAAGGGATTTTGCTTTGTTGCGCGACAAATGCGTGTGAGTACAGAAACTTCTCATTTTTTTGTCGATCTTGTTTTTTACAATTATCTCCTAAAATGCTTCGTAATTGTCGACCTTAAAACCGAAAAATTAAAGCATCAAGACATTGGTCAAATGGATATGTATGTGCGTATGTTTGATGAATTGAAACGTGGTGCAGATGATAATCCAACCTTAGGTATTATTTTGTGTGCAGATAAAGATGAAACTATGGTTAAGTATTCTGTTCTGAAAGAAACTAAGCAATTGTTTGCATCTAAATATAAAACTGTTCTGCCAACAGAAAAAGAATTAACTAGTTTCATTGCGAGTGAAAATCGCAGATTAGAAGATGCAGGGTGAATTGTGCAACAACCTGTTGCACAAATGATAAATTACAATAAATGTCACCAGGTAATTGTGCAGATAGTGTCTGCACAAATTTTAAATAGATTAACATGATTAATAAATTGCCCGATTCTGACAAAATAAGTTTATTAGAGCAAGAAATAGCACACTTAAAACAGCTATTGCAATCTAACAACATACCCTATGATTTTTCAGATAGGGCTGGCAATACTTATGTCACATCTAAATGTACTGTCGCTGATAATTATACTCTGACACCAGATGAAAAGATTTCCTTATTTAATTCATTTTTCCGAGGAAGAACAGATGTCTATGCCTTGCGCTGGGAAGACTTGAAAACAAACCGTAAAGGTTATTACCCTGCCTTGGATTTTGAATGGTGCCGTATAAATTGTAACCACCCGAGTAACAAATGTAATTCGTGCCCTAACAAAAAGTATAAATCACTAAGTAATAAAATTATTTATGAGCATCTAATAGGTAAAAGTTTCATTGGTGTATATCCTTTGCTACAAAATGATTATTGTTATTTTGTTGCAATCGATTTTGATAAATCAAATTGGCAGCGCGATGTGTTTAACTTTTCGGCTGTTTGTGACGAATATAGCATTCCTCATTTAGTAGAACGTTCTCAGTCTGGTAATGGTGCACATATATGGGTATTTTTTGAGGACGCGATACAAGCTACAGTTGCTAGAAATTTGGGTACTGCGTTGTTAACGTTGACCATGCAACGATATAAGTATTTAACAATGGATTCATATGATCGATTGTTTCCTAATCAGGACACCTTGCCAAACGGTGGATTAGGAAATCTTATAGCATTGCCATTGCATGGAAAGCGCAGAGAACAAGGGAATAGCGTATTTGTGGATGCTAAAAATGATTTTCTCCCGTTTGCAGATCAATGGGATATTTTAAAACAAACATCTAAGCTATCAATTGCAGCTGTTGAAAAATTATTAGATCAAATTAATAAATCATCTGGGGTATTAGATGTTGAAATATATTCATCTGAGCAAGATGAAGATGTCCCATGGCTACCTAAAAAGGCGAATAATTTGCCTGCAATTTCTGAATCTATGCCAAAATCATTACAAATTACAAAATCGGATTTACTCTACATACCAATCAATTCGTTGCCAGCTAAACTGGTTAATATGATTCGCAAATTGGCTGCATTTCAAAATCCTGAATTCTATAAAGCACAGGCTATGCGGCTATCAACATATAATAAGCCTAGAGTGATTCAGTGTGCAGATACCCTGCCAGATTATCCAGACTATATTAGGTTGCCAAGGGGGTGTGAATCTGCCTTACACAATCTACTGTTAGCTTATAGGATAAAAGGTGAGTTTCACGATTATCGTGTGCTAGGAACAAAAATTAATGTGGGCTTCTTGGGGAAATTATATGAGCATCAATTAGAAGCAGCAGACAACATATTTAAATACGATAATGGAGTGTTGTCTGCCGAAACAGGTTTTGGTAAGACGATTTTAGCCGCATATATTATTGCGGCAAGAAAAATTAACACGCTGATCCTAGTGCATAGAGAGCAATTATTGGAGCAATGGAAAGAAAGGTTAATGAGTTGTTTAGACTTAACTAAAGATCAAATTGGAACTGTAAAAGGAGGTAAGTTTAGGCTTACAAATTATATTGATATAGCCATGATGCAGAGTTTAGTAAAGCAAGGAGATGTTTCTGAATATGTTTCACAATATGGGCAAGTAATCGTAGACGAATGCCACCATATATCAGCATTTAGTTTTGAGTCAGTATTGAAGTGTGTGAAAGCAAAATATGTTTTAGGATTAACCGCAACTCCATTTAGAAAAGATGGGCATCACCCTATTATTTTTATGCAATGTGGCCCAGTTAGATTTCAGGCGAAGAGGTCATCAGAGTTTAATAAGATAAGTCTAGTGGTTCATTGTAAAACAACGACATTTACCCCTGCAGAATATAATGGAAATTTTTCTGAGTTGTATCAGCAGTTGGTTGACTGTAGTGACAGGAATATAACAATTTTGCAAGATGTTATTAAATCGCTTTCTGAAGGACGTAATCCATTATTGCTTACCGAGCGCACTAAACACCTCCAGTGGTTTCACGAACAATTAACAGCCGCTGGGATAGAGAATGTTTACGTTTTACAAGGTGGAATGCGTAAAAAAGATCGTGAACACGTTATGAAATCTTTATACGAAAGCGATAGTAATAGAGTTTTATTAGCCACGGGGCGTTATATTGGTGAAGGTTTTGATGATTCTAAATTGGACACGCTGTTTTTAGCTATGCCAATATCTTGGCATGGTACATTGCAGCAATACGTTGGGCGATTGCATCGTATGCATGTAGATAAGCAATCAATAAATGTTTATGATTACGTTGACGTAAATTCATCTGTATTATCTAGGATGTATCAGAAGCGTCTTAAAAAATACAAACTCATGGGATATGTAATTCATGATTAACACAATCAAATTTCATGGCAACATAAACAACAATAATCTGTGGGGCGCAGTATATGAATTTTGAGTCTATAAAAAAACCAAATCAAGATGTAGATAGTTACTATAATGATCTTGTCAACAATATTGTCAATATATCATTGTATGAATTATGGCGAATATATTGTGTTGTTTACCATGCGCTAGAAGATCCTCATAAGAGACTACAGACTAAGAAGATGCTAAAGCCTGGTATGGACATATCCTATTTTACACAAAAAGAAAACAGGTTAATATATGCAAGCATAATCGAAATAGATAAAAACCAGGTACTGGTGTGTAATAAGCATGATGCAAAGAGATGTTGGATTAATTTATACATGATTAATATTGATAATATTGCAGTAAATAAGTTGTCGACTCCAATTCTAGGGAAGGTAACCAAACTTGATCTGAAAGTTGGAGATAAAGTTGGTTGGACATGTTCTAGAACTAATACAGAGCTTTATGGTCTTATTACTAAGCTAAACACTAAAACAGCAAAGATAGAAGTTGTCAATGGTGATATCTGGACTGTATATTATGGATCACTTTTTACTGTGTTTGATTGTCAACATGAAAATACTTATGAAACAACATACACTTTAATTGAAAATTAAAAAATTTTGCAGTAGATATTTAGTACTGAGTTAATCAGGATGGAGTAAATCATGAGCGAATACCAATATTATGAATTTTGTAATTTAACACAGCCTTTGTCGCAAGAAGCGCGTAAAGAAATGAAATCATTATCCAG
>Ga0206900_1053_pt1 | contig 31569 bp, 21 predicted proteins | sample Alteio_BWOrgHeat_46_FD_153235 | JGI IMG/M metagenome (GOLD analysis project Ga0206900, IMG submission 153235) | Enriched cells from forest soil in Barre Woods Harvard Forest LTER site, Petersham, Massachusetts, United States -... | ecosystem: Environmental > Terrestrial > Soil > Temperate forest >... | reverse complement strand
TGGCAAAGACCACCAACCGCCTATCTCCCAGATCCATGATGATGCGGGTCTCTTCATTGGCATTATGGTCTGCCGACATGATATCCACACTTCTCGGGACGTTCTTGGCCGAGGCCGGGAAAGAAAACCATGCCTTGCCGTTCAATATGCTTTGCTTGTTCACCAGTTCCATGGTATCCAGGCTCTGGGCATGGATTTGAACGCAAATGGACGATGAGAAGATCAGTACTAAAAATGGACGCATGCTTGTTTTCATCAATGTTCTTTGAACGGTAAATATAAAACAATGTTCCATGAAAAAACCTCTAACGGCTGGATTGGCTATCCATTGTCCCTATTTGGCATGAACCAACAAATGAATTATCTTGGCAAAAAAATAAGCCCATGCAAAACAGATTATCTGTTGCCGTTTTTGCCTTGTTCACCTTTGTTTTCCTTTCGTGTGGACAAAACAAAGAAAAGCATAACCTCCAAGCCACCAACACTACCAATGCCCCCAAAGCCATTGGGCCTTATTCTCAAGCTATAAAGGTGGGCAAAGATTTGTATTGCTCCGGGCAGATAGGTATTGATCCGGCAACAAATGCTTTTGCAGGGGAAGACATAAAATCACAAACCACGCAAGCCCTCAAAAACCTAAAGGCAGTAGTAGAAGCTTCGGGCTCTGATATGGGGCATGTAGCCAAAGTAACAGTCTATCTCAAAGACCTCAGCGACTATGCGACAGTGAATGACATCTATAAGGATTTCTTCCCGGGCACCAAACCCGCACGCGCTGCGGTTCAAGTGGCGGCATTACCCAAAAACGCTCTCATTGAAATGGATTGTGTCGCTGTTGTGGAATAATAAGAAAGATATGGGTAAATCGTTACCCAAAACCCAACCTTATACCCCTAGCTTTTTTGCCAATCCTTTGGGCAGCACTTTTTTGTTGATCATCATACCCGTGGTTTTAGCCAGGATATAGGATTCAGAAGCATAAAAGTACCCATTGAGGCCATTGATTTTGGTACCCCAACTGTTTTTTACCATGTAGAATTTATCGCCCAGTTGGTCTTCGGCTATCCCGGTTATCTGCATTCCATGATCATCGGTGGTACTGTAGTTGTCCAAGCCTTGTTGCCTCCATTCGGGGGTCACTGTCTTTTGTTTCATCGGGGTTTTAAGAAAGGTGTCGCGTTTGTCGCCAGGTATGGTATCCCAGTTCACATCAGGCAACACGCATATCCCCTTCTTGAAAGAAAAGCCTGGCTCGCTCACGTCTGCACCCCAAGCAATGGTATATCCTTTATCTATAGATGTGCTCAACACCTCTTTCATGTCATCCAGGCTAATGTTGTAAATAGGGTCTGCATGCCAGTTGTCCTCTATTTCATTCACGAACTCGCTGTACATTGGGTGGTTGGTGACCGATGTGATCTCGATATAGTCATCAGGGTTGATCCCTAAAGAAGCGGCGAATGATTTTGCGGTATATGTTTGGCCCTTGTAAGGGAATGTTTCAGGCATTTTGCCAAAATAGGCATCCAGTACGCCATTCACTGCATCTTTCCAGTAAGGACTCAAATGGCCGTCCCTGTTTTTGATGATGGCATCCAACATGGCTTTCAGCACCCCTTCCAACTCGTTGAGTTTATAACGGTCAGGCAATTCAGTTTTACCAGGATAGGCATCCTGCGGCATGGCACCGTATTCTTTCATGATCCGCATCACATCATGAAACTCGCCGCCCTGGCCCCAGCTCATGCCACCATGAAGCTGTACGTACCTTATGGCCTTTTCATACCAATCGTTCCTTACAAAAAACATTTCAGACAGGTCATATTCGCCCTTTCCCATGCGCAGCAACTCAGACTCCAAGAAGGAATTGGTTGAAAAACACCAGCAAGTACCACTGCGTCCCTGATCTTTTACAGAGGTGGATTCTATTTTCTTGATGTCCTTAAAAGTGTATTTGGTATCCTTTACTTGGGCGTTGGCTACATTGCTTATGCAAAAAAGGCCTACTATCTGGGCTAAAATGGCCCAATTCGAAATATTTTTGAGGTTCATGTATATTTGGGAAATTTAGAACCGCAAATATAGCAGGAAAACCGTGATTGAGTTAACCAAGGAAAGTTGATCCATTGATTTATGCTTTTTTAACACCTTCTACCATAAAAAATGCCCTCCCGTTTTGAACCGGGAAGGCATTTTATCATCAAAAAAAGAAGTTACCGCTGTTTGATCAGGCGTTCTGTATATACTTTACCACTAGCGTCATACAGCCTAAGGGTATAGGCACCCGGTGCCCAATTGTTGCCATCTATTTCTACCGTTGGCTTGTTTTCCACTGTTTGAACGGATAACCGCCTTCCCAAACCATCCCATATTTCAAGGGTATAGGTCTGGTTGGGCTCAATCCCTGAAATATCAAGCGTGAACAAATCCGCAGATGGGTTTGGATATACTTTGATACTGTTGCTAAGCCCAGGTAGGTTTTGGATTCCTGTATTTCCTTTTTTCCAAGACCCATAGCAGAAGCCGCTGGTACCACCATATCCCAAACCAATAAGATTCGTATTTGGTGACATCATTGAAGGAGGATAAAACGAATAATCGATACTGACTGAATTAAGCGACATAAAGTTAGGCGTGGTAACACCTAACCCACCCATAGAACTCACATAATAATAGTTCACCATGGTAGGGAAATTGCCCACCCAGAAAAAGTCACCATTTGTATTGGAGTTGGGATTGCCATACGTCGCAGAATTAGATTGCTGTATCCCATTGAAATTGTTACCAGCATCTATACTCGAATTTCCTTGATCCATTAAGTTCCCGGATCCAATGATTCCATAGCCATTGTTCAAAAACTTGTTGCAAGTCATTTGTAGGTTTATAGTATTTGAACCTCCGTTTTGGCTGCCAGTTACACCAAAGGCCGTAACTGGAAATACATCAGTAGAAGCTGCGATACCATAGGTATTGTTCTCAAAATCATTGTGGGTTACATTCGTTGTAGTAGCCGACGATGAAGTACTGTAATATTGCATACCGGTAGTAAGATAATAAAAACTATTTGGGTTGGATCCATCACCCACATTACTTCCTGTCACTTCCTTGAATATGATTCCGTTCACGGGATATGGCGGAGCAGGTGACGATGAAACATCACCGAATGTGTTTTGATCCACAAAGATATTATCACATCCATTGGAATATAAACCTGTATTGATAAGGTGTTGGAAAATATTGGATGTGACAGTGATCCCAACCGAGATACGGCCTAGGGCCGCGCTTACTGTGTTCCATGTTTCCACACCATTGGTGGCAATATTTGTCGCCGCAGAACCAAAAGTATTGCCCATGGCACCTGCGCCAACAGCAACACCTCCTGTGTTTTCCACATAAACCATAGGTTGGAAACCTGATGAATGTGAAAGGGAATATGGCGTAACGCTCAGGTTGGTTAGGGCTCCGAAAGTGCAATTGGTAATATTGGCATTATGATAGTAATGCGTTCCCGTAGTAGGGTCTTGATAGCCGAGGATAATTATATGTGCTGTATTGTATTCAAAATCAGCCTGGTCTATCTGAATATCGCCACCATCCACTGAATATACCGCTGCCGCAGCATCACTGATCCCAATTTTGGAGAGTGGTGTCCCCGAGATAATCAGTTGACCGTGGTGGCCGATGGTCCCTTTATCATAATTTGGATCACCATCCACCTCTATACCATACCATCCGTCAGAACTGCAACACTGTATCGAAGTACTGCCATTGAGGGTAAGTATCCCACCGTTCGCGCCTGGAATACCTTTTTCAACGATGATTTTCGAGCCAACCCCTGCGATAACGTCCGCATTATTAAGAGTCAGCTGCATGCCCGGACCTATGGTTACCGTCCCATCAATATATACGGGACCTGTAATAACTGTAGGCGTGGTAAAACTACTGCTGCTCGTCAAACGGGTGCCTGTAAATACTCCGCCTGTCGTTGCCGTATAGAAACTACATGGCGTGGTTCCGGCATACTTTACAACATTTGAAAAGACATCAGAAGTACAATTATGGCTTTTCACTTCATAGTAACCGGGCACCAATCCTGTGAAGGGTTGATATACGTTTGCGGTTACTCCAGTATATCCTGGTATTGGGCTTCCATTGAAGTACCAATCATAGGTGCCATAAAACAAGCTGGCAGGAGAGGTGACATACACATAGTATGATGTTACTCCGAGCCCAGATGTTGATGAGCCTAAAGCCAATTGCAGATCCGGAGCTGGTAATACATGAACCACTGCGGAGGTCTCAGCACAACCCAAGGAACTGGAAAGTGTTGCCACGAAATAGTAATCCCCGTACGCATAGGCATCATAAGTATACCCTGTTGATCCACTTATCAGGCTAAATGAGCCACTCCCCGGAGTTGCATTGTAGTACCATTGATAAGTTTGGAACCCTATACCTGAACTTCCAAGCGCATCGGTAATGGTTACGTGGTTTGATCCACCAACACACATATAGTTGTACATGGAAGATGGTGCAGACATAGTGATATTAGGATGGATATCTCTGAATTCGACTTCAGCATAGGTAATACAACCGGTCGTGCTATTTGTCACCATGGCTTGATATCCGCCTTTCGCACCGCTGGCAGGAGAATATAATTCAGTAGAACTGTTATATCCCACTGGGCCACTATTTTCATTCACTTTCCCACAACTTGGGCAACTGGCTGACGTATAATACCAGGTAATCTGGTAATCTGAATTGGTATATGAAGGCCCGGTAGGGTCATTATGCCATACAGCATTGATCCCAGGAAGTGTTGGATTGCTGGCGCATCCGTCAATATGTGTGTTTGTTACATCAGTAAATGGAGAAGCGGATAAAAGTATGGACACACTATGCTTCTTTTTTACGGTCAAAGTAACTGCAGTCGGCGTCGTCAATTCCACGTCAGGTACCCAAGAGTTGTAGCTGCTACGTTTGGCAACAAGAATATAATAATATGTAACACTGCCTGTGCCATAGGAAGAAACCAATGGTTGATACACCGAATTATAGTTAGAGCCATCTAGTCTATCCACCTGGGCTGCAGTCCTCGAAGCCAAATCGCTTGCATTGGCATACCAGTACATATAAAGATCAATATGAGAACTCCATCCGCTGGTGGTATAGGGCCAAGTTACAGATGTTTCCAGTCCGGCCTGATCACCCACACAAACAAAGGTATTTGAAGAATTGGTGATGGTTGGCGCATCCACAACATTGAAGGTACCATAGTTGCTTGCAGAATAGCTGCAATGGGTGTTAGCGTCAATATAATTATAGTTTAACTTAACCCCACTAGCCGTTGGCAAAGAGCTCCCAGGAGCACATGTATTACAAATGGGGAAGATACAAGGGGAACAAACCTGAGTAATAACGGGTGGGGCACCTGGCGCTGGGAAAAGAGGGGGTGCAGTGGTTGGGTCTATTATGAAATTGGAAGCACTTAAAGAGGCACTGGTAGCGTTTGAGACCCAAGGTGTAAAATCGAATTTTGTTTCTGAAGCGATGATATCCACAGGGCTCGTGCCAAATACTGGAGTGACTGCGGAAGGATTGGCAAACGGATGAATGGTGACATCAGCAAAGCCTGGTACACAACTATTGTTGTTTCCAGTTATCCGGTACACATACGTATTGTTCCCAATGCCAGAAACCGTTTCGCTCAGACTTGTCAAAGGTAATCCGCTTGCGAGACCCGTGGTGGTACCTGTGGTATAATTTTGCCAAGAGTAGGTCAAATCAGAGCCGGCACCGCTGGTCACATTTGCAGTTATAGCGGCACTACCCGTTGTCCAGGGTACCCCACAGGTATATGTAGGATTATTGATAGTAAATGAAACATCTGCATGTAAAACAAAAGTATGCGACACCGAGGTTGAACATCCATCCATGACGACATAAAGCGTGACGGTATAAGTTACATCCGAGGTGACATGTGGATACGTGTACGTAAATGGTGCATAAGAACCAGAACTGTAATAATGCCCATTCCCGAAGTCCCACTGATAACTCGGTCCATACAACCCTGATATATTTGTGGTTGTGCTATTTGTAAAAGTATACACGGCATCACTTCCTGAACATGAGGTATTGGAGATAGAAAATCCCGGCACAATATCACCTACTGCGACTTGGTTTGAAGAATTTACCCAGCAAGCATTGTCCGTACTATAGCTAAGTGTGTATACTCCTGGGTCTGTTGCTGGAATTGTGATGTTATTATCGGTTTCTGTGGAATTGGAATAAGGCAGGCCGTTTTTATACCATTGATAATACGTTGAAGCACCTACAATGTTATATACATATGTCCCTGTGGTTGCAGAACAATTGCCTCCTTCCAAAAACGGTGAAGCTGCTGTGAACACAGAGATATGGTTGGCCACTAGTGAACACAAAGGCGAAAATGTTGCGATAACAGTATAAGCGCCATCTGCTGTAGCAGTATAGCTATTTCCACTAGCGCCAAGATCAGTCATGGTAGTACCACCCGGCAATGAATACCATTCAATATGTGTAGCTCCTGGCACATTTACTGATAATATCACACTCCCTGTATTGCCTGTACAAGTGGTTGGCCCTCCCAAAGTAGTTCCAATAGGATTGCTAGATAATATATTTATTGTTGTTGTTGCTGCACAGGTATTACATGATGAAGATGAACTGTTTAAGGTTGGCACACTCAAACCTGTAGACACGGCAGCTTCTCCACTTGTTGAGATTGGTGTTCCCATAGGATGTGAAGGCGTGCTAAATGATAGTCCACCATCAGAAAATTGTCCCTGGTCAGTTTCGTTGCAATTGCTATTGGCACCGATTTTAAGGGCATAAAAAAAGTTGTTTCCGGTCGCATCCTGCGCATCCCCAGGACAAATATAGTCTTTGTCAGCTGTTTGATAAATCCCTGCTATATAGGTATTAAATGATGAACTAGGAAAAAATTGTTGCGCATTTGCCCCGATCAATGTGCACAAATTGGTGGTAGTGATCACTGCTGCATGGGTACCTTCTTGGGAAGATAATACATAATGCCCGGATGCATCCTCTATGACGTCAGTTCCTATTGCGCTTGCCCCATCATTAAAGGTATTAAAATTGGTCACGCCAAAGAAGGCATCCAATTGTAAGATCATTGCGAATTGAGAGGAACCATTTGTTTCCGTACCGGAAATTATATAGCCCCCGCTTGAAGTCATTTTGATAGAGGTTGCATCCAATAACCTTCCTCCTGGTGCAGAATAAGAAAATTCATGTGAACTTATCATATTTCCAAGATTATCAAATTCCCGAACATAAAGATCATTTCGCAAAGATGCCACCAACACAAAATCGTTGTCAGCTTTCTGGATTACCGATACTCCGTAACAATTATCACTTACAGGCAATATCTGCTGCCAATAATCTATACCTACCCCAGTGGAAACAAGGCTCGGGTTTACTTTCACTAGCATGATCTGAAATTTGGAATTCGCTGAATTATAAACAGAGCCTATCGACAAATATCCTGTAGAAGCCCCAGCTACTGTTGTTTCTATGACAGAATTTGCATAACTATTGTCGGAAAACGGATTATTCGGTGGTGCTGGTGCATCGTAATTTTTGAAAGTGATACTGGTTTCGTTTTGATCTTCTTTCATCAGACAAAATTTATGAGGTCCGGTGGGGAGTATGGTCTGCCCGCAAGCTACTAAGTTTCCAGCCATGTCCTTTATGATACCGGTAAAATTGCCGTGTTGTGAAAAAATCTGTGTCTTAGAACTTGTGCCATTGAGACCATCGCCTTTATAATCAAACTTTGCGATGGTAGGATTGAACGGGTATGTGCCAAACAACCCAGCGCCAAAATATCCTCCGTCATCAGACGGCACCATTTTAAGTATTGCCTGAGCATCACTCGATGTAGATGTAGACGTTGCATTAAGGCTTTGAAACCGTTGTTGGCCCGAAGCATAATAGACCTGCCCTATCAATATCAGGCAAAGCCATAAAAATCGTTTTGTTTTCATCATTTTTTGTTTAATAAATTTTTTAATTTAAATAATACGACTCCCTCCCCGCCATAGATTTCATGCAGGTAGGTAACCAATAGATCCGATTCACTTAAAAAGCAACCTTTTTAAGGAAAGCAGTTTGTTTTTCAAATTGATTTTGTCAAATGGATTCCACGATGGGTATCAGGAAATCCCTCCTGTGTGCAAAACAACTTGAAACTGATAATAAAAGACCTGAAATGGCAGGTTCGGCAGCGTAGGTTAGCCTGTAGAATGCTTGTTTGGGTTCATGTTTTTGATTTTAAGATTGAAAAACGACATCTGGTTTTAAGGGTGTTTCTGCACTTTAATTGGGATAAAGTAGTTGGCTGATAATATAAAATTCCATGGGCGTCTTTGGTTGTTTTGTTTTTCTAGGGTTAGCTCGAAGTTACATTCTCATCAAACTATTTATCCATAAAATGTCTGAACGCAGCAATTCTGTGACGGAACGCAGAAATAACATGATTAATCGGATTTCAGTATTCAATTTCTTGCCCATAGCATTTACTTTGTTTCAAGAGATGTGTGAAAGCCTTCCAATTAATATTGTTGACCTCATTTTACCCATTTGCCCTAACTTCGCCCAGATATGTCGGTTTTGCGCAAAAGTTTCGGTTTTTTATTTGCAGTCCTAGCAAGCATCTTGGTATTGTTGTCTCTTTTAGTGGTCACACCCATATATGCTTTATTGTTTGCCACAATGGGCCAAAAGGCAGTTCGTTCTGCGCATAGGCTATCACGGGTTTGGGCTCGGTATGTGTTGTTTTGCTGCGGCACCCAGCTCAAAATACAAGGCTCTGAGCATATAAACCCATCAGAAACCTATGTTTTTATCAGCAACCATCGCAGTTATCTTGATATACCCGTTTGTGCATTGACCGCCCAGAACACTTTCAAGTTCCTGGCCAAAGAAGAACTGGGCAAAGTTCCCTTACTTGGGTATATTATCAGGAACCTCTATATCACCGTTCGCAGGAAAAACCCGCGCGATGGGGTGATTGCCCTGAAAAAAATGGAGGCGGAACTGGCCAAGGGCATCTCTGTATGGATATATCCGGAAGGGAGCCGAAACAATACCGATGCACCGCTTACTGATTTCCATGACGGTGCTTTTACAGTTGCGGTGAACACCGGACGGCCCCTTGCAGTTTTAACCATTGTGGATACAGGGAAATTGCTGCCCGTTGGCAGTTTGCTATATTTGATGCCGGGCAGGGTCATCGCCTCATGGACAAATTTGGTCCCCACTCAAGGACTTACCCGTAAAGACATCCCTGTATTGAAAGAACAGGTAAAGAGGATGATGACAGCGCAGATTGAAAAGACAAAACAAATGGTATAATCAATCATTGATAATAAATGAAAGCTACTATTAGCGGCCAAATAGCAGATGTTGTTGCTGGCCGCATCTTCCCTGGTGAAATATATGTAAAAGAAGGCCGGATTGTGGACATCAGAGAAACCGCAAAGGCAGACAAACAACTTATCTGCCCCGGTTTGGTAGATGCGCACATCCACATAGAAAGCTCTATGTTGATTCCGTCTGAGTTTGCCAGGTTGGCGGTAGTGCACGGCACCGTTGCCACCGTGAGCGACCCACATGAAATAGCCAATGTAACTGGAGTAGCAGGTGTAGAATACATGATGGATAATGGCGCAAGCGTGCCTTTTTATTTCAATTTTGGCGCACCGTCTTGTGTCCCAGCTACCCGTTTTGAGACAGCGGGAGCCTATATCGGGCCAAAAGAGATTGAAGAACTTCTGGGCAGGCCTTCCATTAAATACCTGTCTGAAATGATGAACTATCCCGGAGTGCTGATGAAAGACCCGGAAGTGATGGAAAAGATACAAATTGCTCAAAAATTTGGAAAACCGGTTGACGGCCACGCTCCTGGCCTTCGTGGGATAGATGCTGAAAAATACGTTTCCGCAGGGATAAGCACGGATCATGAATGTTTCACATATGAGGAAGCCCTAGAAAAAATAAAACTGGGCATGAAAATACTGATTAGGGAAGGGAGTGCTGCCAAGAACTTCAACGCACTCATTGAACTGATCTCGCAATATCCTGATAAAATCATGTTCTGCTCTGATGACAAGCACCCTGATTCGTTGGTGAAAAACCATATTGATGAATTGGTAAGACGGGCTTTGATCTATGATTTTTCGCCGATGGATGTACTTCGTGCCGCCACCCTGAACCCTGTAAAGCACTATAAACTGGATAACGGGTTGCTGCAAAAAGGGGATTATGCAGACTTTATCATCGTGAACAACCTCATGGATTTCCAAGTAAAACAAACCTGGATCAGGGGACAAAAAGTTGCTGAAAAAGGGAGAAGCCTGATCCAGTCCGTCCCATCAGAAACGATAAACAAGTTCAATGGCGGCTATATCAGCCAAGAGGATATAGGGGTTGAAGCAAAAACCAGCCGCATAAAAGTAATCGAGGTTATTGAAGGGCAGCTCATCACTCGAAGCAATATAATGGATGCCAACATTGAAAACGGTATGGTTGTGGCAGACCTCGATAATGATATCCTGAAACTGGTGGTAGTGAACCGATATGAAACTGCACCGCCTGCCATAGCCTTCGTAAAAAACTTTGAATTGAAACAAGGTGCAATCGCATCTACCATAGCACATGATAGCCACAATATTATTGCCGTAGGTGTGGATGACGAATCCATTTCAAGGGCCATCAACCTTTTGGTACAGAGCAAGGGCGGTATATCCTTGGTTTCTGATTCTGACCACATGACACTTCCCCTGCCTGTTGCCGGGCTGATGAGCGGGAAAGATGGGTACGAAGTGGCGCTCGAATACGAAAACATGGACAGTGCTGCCAAAAGCATGGGATGTGCCCTTGCCGCACCTTATATGTCGCTATCGTTTTTGGCGCTATTGGTGATACCGGAATTGAAGCTCAGCGACAAAGGATTGTTTGATGGCAAAAATTTCAGGTTTACAAACCTCTTCGTCTAATATAGATTTCAAATGCAAAGACATTTGGTGGTCACTGAAGATGGATCACATTCCATTTATGTTCCTGAACTGAATGAACACTATCATTCCATACATGGGGCTATCCAAGAATCTACCCATGTTTTTATTAATGCCGGGCTAAAAGCAGCTATGCTTGCCAACAAACCAATTTCTGTATTTGAAATGGGCTTTGGTACTGGCCTGAATGCATTGTTGACGCTAATGGAATCAGTAAAAACCAATATCCGAATCTCTTATACGGCTTTGGAAGCCTACCCATTGGAAAGTTCATTGGTTGCCATGCTTAATTATGATATTCTGTTGGATGGCGAAAAACTCAAATTGCTACACAATATTCCCTGGAACACACCAACACAAATCAACCCCCTGTTTTCCTTGATAAAGACGCAAGGCTCGTTATTGGACTATATGCCGCAGACAACATTTGACCTTATTTATTTCGATGCCTTTGCCCCGGAGGTGCAGCCTGAACTATGGACCCAAGCCATATTTGAAAAGCTCAGGTCTGCCATGTTCGCTGGAGCCATTCTAGTGACCTATTGCTGCAAGGGAAGTGTGAAACGTGCCTTGAAATCGGCAGGGTTTCAGATCGAAAAGCTTCCTGGTCCTCCTGGAAAAAGGGAAATACTTAGGGCTACAGCCATATAGCCAGCATAGTGGCACTATTTTAGCCAGAGCTTTGGTAAAAATGGGTCAACCTTAAAATATTGCTAATTTCGCGGCTCTGAAAGATGGTGATACCGAACGATAAAAAAAGGAAAATATATGCAATAGCTGTTTGTATAGTCCTGTTTGTCTTGGCTTCAAACATCCGTCTGCGTGTCCTTTTCGATTTTTGTTGTAGGTTTACTGATGCAGACCAGTTAGTGCTCTGGGATGCAGCAAACGATATGCGGCACGGCGTTTTTCATGAGCCCTGTTTCTATGGGCAGGCTTATAACCCGCTTTTTGAGCCTTTATTTGCTCAGCCATTGCTTTGGATCGGGATAAGCCTGCAAACCGCATTGCCCATAATCTCTGCTATTTTGGGCTTTCTTCCATACATCCTGCTGGGGTGGGCCTGCATGAGGAAACAAAAATATATCACTGCAGCATTTACATTTGCTTATCTGTTATGGCTTCCCCTTCAGTTCCATGCGGTCACCACTATGCCACGGGGATACATCCCGGCATGTGCATTTGCGACCATAGGCATATACTTCGGATTGTTTACCCGTAGTAGGTCGCGTTTTTTTTGGTTTGGGTTTTTTACCATGTTCGCTTATGCCTCCAGTGAAAATTCCTTGTTTTTGATGTTTCCCGTTGGTGTTTACTTATTCCTCCATCATTTCAAGGAAATAAGGTTTTATGTCTTCAATGTTCTCGGTTGGATAGCGGCAGCCCCTCTCCCATTGTTTGTTTGGTGGTTTTATAAAACACATCCTGCCTACAACCTGCACCAATTGGAGCTCACCTTTGGGTATGATACCTTTTTGGAAAGCATGAAGAGCACCACATTGCTCTTTAAGGATTTTACCCCGATTGAGAGCCATAAGTTACTGACCATAAGTTTGTTTTTTTTAGTTTTTCTGTTAATCTGCCTTATCAAAAAGAACTTCAAAGCCTCGGTAGCCATTTTATCCGGGCTGGCCATGTTTTATTTTGCACTCGCATTTGATAAGTCACACGATGCAAGCAACACTATTTTCTTCTCGGGAATCAGGATGTACCTGGGTATTCCCATAAGTTTCGTGGTGTTTTGTTATTGGGCAGAATCATCTTTCAAAGAAAACAGGATGATCGTCTTGCTACAGCCATATTTGCTCAGTGCTTTTCTTGTCCTTGGCATTGTGTGTTCTGTAGCACGGAACCTATCTTTCCAAAATGAACTATACCACTATTCAAAAAAGGACCCCGTAATTCTTGCGGATTGGGTGAGCCAAATGAAATTGTTGACCGACCATACCAATGATTACTGCAAAGAGTATCATTCCTCGCTGGTAGTGATAGACGATTGGCGTACTGGGCTTAACTATATGGCCCCCGCATTGGATTATCAGTTCAAGACCCTGACTCCCAGCTATGAACGCCGAACCTGGGAAATGCAAAGCGAGGATACGACGATCCGTGATTGTTTTATCTTTTTTACAGATGACCCCGACAAGATGTATGATGAACTTGCCAATAAGATCGACTTTACCCCTTTGAGAGAAGACCCGTATGCTTTTTTAATCTATACACACAAACGTAAGGTGTTTGATATTTTGAGGGAGATCGGAACGGAGGTGCGTTCCCATTGATGATGAAATAGTGCCAAGTGCATCATCAAAGCCAATCCGGAAACATTGTTTTTCATTGTTTTTAATTTACTTTGAACACTGAACCACTGTCTTCGCAATAAATAGCATACGCCAGATCATCCCATCAAATTCCATAAAATTTCAACAAGTTGCGCTACTGGCTAGCCTTGGGATGGTGCTTCTAGTCCTTATTGTCCGTACTCTTGTTTTCCTAAACTTTGATACTATATATACAGACAGTGACCAGTTGGTACTTTGGTCGGCTACCAATGATATGCTCCATGGCAAATTTCATGAACCTTGCTTTTACGGGCAGGCATATAATCCACTTTGGGAACCCTTGCTTGCGCAACCTTTATTGTGGCTCGGCTTTAGCATACAAAACTCATTATCAGCGGTTGCCAATTTCTTGGGGATATTCCCGTATTTATTGTTGATTTCGGGTTTTATCAGAAAAAAAAACTATTTCAGTGCAATATCAGCATGTATAATGTTGCTTTTGTTCCCAAGAGCATTTCATTTTGTTACATCTATGCCTAGAGGATATTTGCCTGCATGTGCCATTGCGAGTATCGGAGTCTACATGGCACTTTTCTCGACCAAACAGATCAGATTTTATTGGTTTGCCCTTGCTTCACTCATTGCTTTGGCAACCAGCGAAAACTCCCTGTTCCTTACCTTTCCTGTTGGGGTTTATCTTTTTGTTTCCAACTTTAAGATAAAAAAGTTTTATTGGCTGAACTTCTTGGGCCTAGTTACAGCCACTCCTTTGCCTTTATATATTTGGTGGTTTTACAAAACACATCCCGCACATAATATACATCATTTGGCATACGATTTTGGCTTTGGCATTTTCCTTGAAACCCTTAAAATGAGCAACTTGGTATTTAAGGATTTTTCAACATTTGGCGGAAATCCTTTGATCTATTTAACCATGTTTTATTTGATCTTTGGAGTGGTTTCATTGCTTAAGAAAAGCTTCAACCAATCCATTGCCATCTTCCTGGGACTGGCTTTCTTCTATTTTTCCTTGTCGTTTGATAAATCGCAAAATGCCATGCCAATGGTTTTTTTTTCAGGGGCACGGATGTTTTTAGGGGTGCCTCTTTCATTCTTGGTCTTTTTTTATTGGGCGGAAAGTTCTCTAGGATACAATCGGCTCATTAACTTGGTCAAACCTTATGCAATTTGCATTTTTGCTTTGGTAGGCGTCATTGTATTTGGGAATGCTTTCAGGTCGGTACAAAGCCCTTTTTATTACCAGGCTAGTTATTTCGATATTATTCAGGCAAATAGGATAAAAGATGTTCGAAAGCAATGCGACCAGACAGAAATGCTTTGTAAAAAATACAAATCGAATTTAGTGATCATAAATGACTCGCGTACAGGACTTAACTATATGGCAGCAGCACTCAATTATCCCTATAAAACACTCATTCCGCGTTCAGATCGGCGTACTTGGGAAATGGAAGCTGAAGACACTACCATCCGCGAAAATTTTATTCTTTACACGCACGAGCCTTACAAAATGTATGGCAACTTCATCCATCCCGTTCATTTCCTGGCTATTCCAGAAGACCCATTTGCTTTTTGCATTTTCACGGACCATGCAAAGGTTTTCGACATCCTCAAAATAATGAACATGGATGTTAGAGCACATTGACAAAATCCATCGACCAAAGTTTTCCGTATTTTGCTCAAAAGATCATCGTGATGGAAACCTATCATTTTATCACCATCTGGAAAATCGAGGCACCTCTTTCATCGGTTTGGGATGCGATATTCAAATCAGAAGAATGGCCACAATGGTGGAAATATGTGAAAAAAGTGACCCTTATTGAAAAGGGGGATGCAAATGACATAGGAACAGTGCGCCAATTCGATTGGAGTACAAAGTTCTTTTATACTATATCCTTCAAATCCAAGCTCGTAGAAAATGGATATGGCAAAAGATTGAAAGGGCAAGCATGGGGCGAACTGAACGGGGAAGGACTCTGGACCTTTTCAGAAGAAAATGGCATTACCACTGCCACTTATTATTGGGATGTGCAAACTTCAAAGGGCTGGATGAACCTGTTCTCCCCTATCCTGAAACCATTGTTCAAATATAACCATGATGTTGTGATGCAAGCTGGCGCAGATGGACTGTCAAAAAAACTGAATGCCAAGTTGATCGCCAGTTGATTTCCCGTTCCAGTTTCTAGTTGGAAGCAATTGTGTACGTAGCATCATGGGCTGCCTCGGTTTTGCCCTCAGGCAATTTTACTATAGCATTCGTTATAGTCACTTTATCACCAGGCCGTAGGTCATTGCAGTGTTGCAGGATTGTCGTTGTAATAGCATGTCCATTTGGTGTTTCAGTATATATAACAACGCTTTCATTGGTCCCTGCCTTTTTGGAAAGGATTTGAAAGGTATAAGTGGCAATATAAATATCGCTGGCATTAAGAACATGGTTATTCTGCAATGTAACCTTTATGTCACGGGATTGCAATATCCTCAATTTTGTTACCGGGCCACTTGGCACTCCTTCAATGGTAGCCTGAAAATTATTTCCATCGCGATGCAGACCAGCCCATACCCATGATGAACTTGCCACAATAACGAGTACCATAACAAGCGTTTTTGATGCTTTTCTCATTGATTGTAATACCGTAGCCTTCTTCCTTAGTTGCTTACAATAGCTGTATAGGTACAACCCGATGCCATAACGGTACTTCCATCAGGCATTTTTACTGTAACCGTTCCAATAACTACCAAATCGCCATTTCTCAGGGATCTGATATGATCTATCATGGTGTGGCTAAGCTTTGATCCAGTTCCCGATTCCAAATAGGAACTGGGGTTGTCAGTGTCATTTATTTTCTTGGGAACAATCGCGAAGGCATAGGATACCACTTCAAGGTTGGTAAGCTGCGACTTTCCAGCTTCTTGAGAAATGATTTTGACTTCTCGGGTACCCATAAGCATGAGTTTGTCAATATTGCCAGTTTTTAGCCCTTGAATGGAGGCTAAATATGTGGTTACTCCGTTTTGGCCATCGTGCCTGGCCTTGGATAGTTGTATGCCTCCAAATACCAACAAGGCAGTAAGACAAAGTAATTTCATTGTTTTCATATGCTTGATTCTTTGAGGGTTATTCAGTAATTGTATAAGTTGATCCTCCAGGCAAATGTACTTCTTGCCCATCTTGGCTGGTGGCCATTACATTGCCCACGATCACTAAGTCGCCAGGTTTTAGGTTGGCTAGCCTTTTCTTGATATCATCTGCCACTTTGCTGCCTCCGTTGCTCACCAAAATATAGGACATTCCCACTTTTGGGGCAATGGCAAATGCATAATAGCTGACATTGTAAGACTCGGCTTTTTCCGCGGGTACGTTCATTAGTGTTGCGCGTATTTCGCGCATCCCGAATAGTTGGCTTAATGCTATCGGGCCGGGCTTCAGATTATCTATGGTCACCTGTATTTTCTTAGCATCGGTACTGTTCCCGTCTTTCACAAAAGCAAAAAACAGCATCCCAATGGATAAAAAGGCCGCAAGGGTAAGTAATTTATGTTTGTTCATGATAAACATGGTTTAATCGGAGCCTAATTTAGACAATAATTGAAAGGACAATACAAAAAGGATCATTTATTTTAGGTTACCCGCCTTCAATAAGGCTTGCTTCGGCAGGTTGGTTTAGCAGGCTGGCTTCGGCAGGCTGGTTTCGACAGGCTCAACCAACGTGAAAAAATAAATATGCCAAATTGCTTGTAAATATGGGAAATTATACGTAGTATTGCTGTTTCATATATCCGTGTGTCAAAAATACCTGTAGCACGCTCCACCCGGCCACAAACCCTTGGGACAAGCGGGAGAATTGTTCTTTTTTTTATTGGTAGTAAAACAGGGCGATCAGGTTGTGGGGGACTTCTGCTGATTATCTCCGAGCTTTTAAAGGTTACGCACCGGGTTTACACAGATAACACAATCCTACCCGAACCTGCCCAAACGAAAACATATCTTACAAAAGGTTTACAGAAGGTTTACACTTTTGGGGCATTTTCGGGAAACGTGGAGTGTTATAACATTGACTATAAACATATTGGCATATAAGTGTCCGACAAAAAATGTAAACCCATGTAAACCCCCAAAAAACGGGAGGCCAGAATAACCCTCCGGCTTTGACCCCAAAAATCCCTAATTTTCCGGCTCATTTCAAAACAAACCTTATGAAACGTTTTTCATGGCTTATTGCCATATTGCTCGTTGGCAGCTTTTCAACACATGCCCAAGACAAGAAGAAATGGGATGTAGCCAACCCACCGGGTCCTTACAAAGAGGTAGAATACACAACTACTGAGGGCACTTGGATGAACCTGGACGTTAGCCCTGATGGCAAGGAAATAGTTTTTGATATGCTTGGGGACATATACAGCATGCCGATTACAGGTGGAGATGCAAAATTGCTTCAAGGAGGGTTGCCCTATGAAGTGCAGCCCCGTTACAGCTATGATGGCAAAAAGATATCCTATACCAGCGACCGCGGTGGTGGCGACAATATTTGGACCATGGACCGGGACGGCTCACATCCCAAGCAGATCACCAAAGAAGATTTCAGGCTGCTGAACAATGCCGTTTGGACACCTGATGGACAATACTTGATCGCCCGAAAGCATTTCACTTCCACCCGTTCTGCGGGTGCCGGGGAAATGTGGATGTACCATATCAGTGGTGGGGACGGTCTCCAACTCACTTCGCGCAAAAACGACCAACAAGATGCCGGTGAACCTTGTATATCCCCTGATGCGAAGTATGTCTATTACAGCGAAGACATGTACCCGGGCGGTTATTTCCAATACAACAAAGACGCAAACAGCCAGATATATGTGATCAAACGATATGACCGGGAAAAAGGCACTACCGAGGATGTAGTGACAGGTACAGGCGGTTCATTCCGCCCTCAAATATCACACAATGGAAGATACCTCAGTTTTGTACGCCGGGTGCGCACTTCATCGGTCCTGTATATCCATGATTTACAAACCGGGGAAGAATGGCCCATATATGACAAGCTGAGCAAGGACCAGCAAGAAGCCTGGTGCATCTTCGGGGTGTATAGCAACTATAGCTGGACCCCTGACGACCAGAATATCGTGATCTGGGCCCAGGGCAAAATATGGAAGATAAATGTTGCGAGTGCTTCAGCTACTGAAATCCCATTCACGGTGCATGTGAAACAAAGGATACAGAATGCAGTGAGGTTTATGCAAGATGTGTCCCCTGACAAATTTGAGGCTAAATGTATCCGACAGGCCGTAACCAGTCCCGACGAAAAATGGCTGGTCTTTAATGCCGCAGGATATCTTTGGAAAAAGCAGTTGCCAGATGGTACCCCGGAAAGATTGACTAATGGAACTGATTTTGAATTTGAACCCTCCTTCTCTCATGACGGCTCAAAACTGGTGTACGTAACATGGAGCGATGAGGAAAAGGGAGTCATAAAAGAAATCACGTTTGGGACTAAAAAAGGCACGCCGCGTGTGATCAGTTCGGAAAAAGGCATTTATCGCACTCCATCATTTTCGGAAGATGGGCAAAAGATCGTTTTCCAGAAAGAAGGGGGGAACGATGCCCAAGGCAGTGCATTTTGTGTGAAGCCTGGCTTGTACTGGGTATCCCAAACTGGGGGTACCATGCATTTTATCACATCAGATGGTGAAAACCCCCAATTCAACAAACAAGGCACCCGCATCTTTTACCAAACGGGTGGTTACCTTTTTGGCAGCCTCGAAAAAGCCTTGAAAAGCATTGATCTGGAAGGACATGAGCCACAAACGGTATTCACGTCAAAATATGCCAACCGCTTTGTGATTAGCCCTGACAATAAATGGGTGATGTACAATGAGCTGTTCAAGGTATATCTGGCACCGTTGCCCGAAGTGGGGAGAAGCATGGAACTCAGCGCCAATACCAAGTCGGTCCCGGTTTCGATGCTCACCAAAGATGCCGGAATAAACCTGCGCTGGAGCGCCGATAGCAAAAAGATACACTGGACCCTTGGCGGGGAGTATTTTACCAACGAAGTCAAAAACCGCTTCACTTTCATGGATGGTTCACCAGATAGTGTCCGTGGCGTGGATACGGTAGGTATAAAAATAGGGCTTGTATTGCCTACTGACAAGCCCAAGGGCAAAATCGCGTTCAAAGGGGCCACAATACTTACCATGAATGGCGATGAAGTGATCAAAAACGGAACCATTGTAGTGGATGGCAACCGTATTGTTTCCGTTGGGCCATCAGAAAGCACCAACATCCCTGCTGATGCCAAAATAATGGATGTGACAGGCAAAACCATTATGCCGGGGATGGTGGATGTTCATGCTCACTTAGGCACCTTCCGATACGGCCTGAGCCCGCAAAAGCAATGGAGCTATTTTGTGAATCTCGCTTATGGAGTCACTACCACCCATGACCCAAGTTCCAACACGGAGATGTGCTTTTCACAAAGCGAAATGGTGAAAGCTGGCAATATGATTGGTCCAAGGATCTACTCTACCGGGATCATCTTATACGGGGCAGAAGGCGATTTCAAGGCAGTGATCAATAATCTGGAAGATGCTAAATCAGCCCTTCGCCGAACTAAGGCATTTGGGGCCTTTTCGGTAAAAAGCTATAACCAGCCTCGCCGGGACCAACGCCAGCAAGTGATAGAAGCAGCCCGCGAACTGAACATGGAAGTGGTTCCAGAAGGAGGATCCCATTTCTTCCATAATATGAGCATGATTTTGGACGGGCATACCGGTATAGAGCACAATATCCCCGTAGCTACTTTATACAATGATGTGATACAGCTCTGGAAAAACAGCCAAACGGGTTATACACCAACCCTGATAGTATGTTATGGTGCACTGAGTGGTGAAAACTACTGGTACCAGCATACCAATGTATGGGAAAAAGAGCGCTTGCTTCGGTTTACCCCTCGTTCTATAGTTGACAGCAGATCCCGCCACCGTACCATGGCTCCCGAAGAAGAATATGATTGGGGACACATCCAAGTATCTCAATCCTGCAAAAGACTTGCCGATGCTGGGGTGAAAGTGAACTTAGGTGCCCATGGCCAATTGAATGGACTTGGCGCTCATTGGGAACTTTGGATGCTATCCCAAGGGGGCATGACCAATATGCAGGCCTTGCATTGCGCCACCATCAATGGGGCACATTATATAGGGCTTGACAAAGACCTGGGCTCCTTGGAACCCGGTAAACTGGCCGACCTGATAATCCTTGACAAAAACCCCCTTGATGATATCCATAACAGTGAAACCGTGAAATATACCATGGTGAACGGACGGCTATTTGATTGTGAAACGATGAACGAAATAGGCAACTATGACATAAAACGCACTCCGTTCTATTGGGAAGGTAGCAAAAACCAGGCACTGTTTCCATGGCACGAAGAAACAGAGGATGGAGATTAAAGCCAGAGAACTTGGGAATTTGGGAATGTCTACACTCAACATTCAACATTCAATTCCTCTGTCGGTTAGCGATAAGGATACCCGATAGAATCACTGCGAGGCTGATGAAGGTGACGATGTTGATGCCTTCCCCATCCAGAAAGCCCCAGGCAATGGATACAATGGGCATAAGATAGGTGACAAAGGACCCAAACAAAGCGTTGGAGACCTGGATCAGCTTCACCAATAAGGTCACTGCAATGGCAGAACCGAAAACCGCCAGCAAACTGATATAGAAAAGGGAGGTGACCGGAGCTGAAAAAGCATGCCCAGCCGCCGCTGGCTGCATAAGCCGGGTGGTAAAATCAGAATAGAAGAACAGCCAGATGCTGAGGGGAATAGCCAATATCAAATAGGAAAAGGATGCCACGATATAACCAGGCACCTGCTGAAGATGGGTTTTCACGATATTACTGGCGATGCCGTACAACATTGTGGCAAAGACGATCATTGCCGCATACAGTTCAGGATGGGCTGCCGTATTGGGCCGGGCTCCGGCGTTGGTCCCGTAAAACACCAACAAACAAGCTCCCCCAAACCCAATGACCACCCCTACCATGGATGCAAGGCGAAAAGCGGTCCTGAACAATATGATCCCTGCCACAAAAGTGAATATCGGCGACAAGGAGTTCAAAATCCCAGCCGTTGTGCTGCTCACCACCGTTTCAGACTCAGCGAATAGGAATGCTGGCAACCCCGCGTTCACCAATCCAAAAAGCATCACATAAAAGAGCTGCTTTCTGGTGATCTTCCTGATGTTCCTGATGGCTACCGGCAGCAATGCCAAAGCGGCAATACACAATCTCAGCGAGGCCATTTGTGCCGGGGAATAGGCGTTCAACCCCTTTTTCATCAATATAAAAGAACTGCCCCAGATAAGCGAAAGGACGATAAGCAGGATCCAGGCCTGGGGTTTGATCTTTGACATGATGGGGCAAAGATAGGTGAGATTGCGTCGATGAAATCCACGTAACCACAACATTCGACATCATCCCAATAGAAACTCCAATGCCCGTCGCTCACTCCAAAAGGGCCGTTTCAAATGACCCTCAAAAAAGCCCACATGCCCACCAGAACTTGGCATTTCCAGAGAGAGATGTTCATGCCCCCTGGCTATTTCGATGGGATAGCATTCCTTGGGTAGAAAAGGGTCGTTGGCCGCGTTCACCAATAAGGTGGGGATCCGTATATCTTTTAGAAAATGAATGGAACTCGATTTTGAATAATAGTCATGCGCGTCTATGAAACCATGCATAGGGCCAGTATATCGGTTATCAAAATCATGAAAGGTCTTTACCTCATCCAATCCTTCCACGGACAGTTTGCCTGGCATAAGCTGCGATTTAAGGATGACTTTCTTCTTCAGGGATCGCAGAAAGTTGTTCAGATAGATCATTGCCCCTGGCCGGTTCATATAGAATGCCGAGCTTTCCAGGTCTACTGGGGCAGAAAACACCACGGCGCTTTTTGCCAGCCCAGAAATAGAAGCCCCTTGTTCGCCGAGGTATTTCAGCAACACATTGCCCCCAAGGCTGAACCCGACAAAATGGATCGATTCATAGTTGCCAGATGCCAATACCCTGTTTACGAGCCATCCCAAATCACCCGTTTCCCCGCTATGGTAGAACCTGAGCTGCCGGTTCATTTCTCCGCTGCAACTCCTGAAATTGAGCACCAGAGCATCGAAGCCATGACCTGACAAGTATGCTGCCATACTGGCCACCGAGGTGCTATGGCTGCTGCCTTCCAAGCCATGACAGATGATGACCAGCTTCTTTGATCCGGTTTTCACCCAGTCCAGGTCCAGAAAATCATTGTCAGGTGTTTCTACCCGTTCCCGCTGGTACATATCCGTTCTGGCTTTTCTGAACAATGCCGGAATAAGCGTTTGCACATGTCCGTTCCGCAATAGAAAAGGTGCTTTGAAGCCCGGTTCGATAAGTGGCATGGGCACAAAACTAAGCCCTGAAAATCAAAATATTTGGCACTTTCATTTTATATATTGAAATTGTGGGCTTTAAAAACGCAAAAAACATGAAAACGAGGTTCCTTCATTTACTTATCATCTCCATAGGCCTGTTCATTTCTTCTTGTGCCACCAAGACCAATGGCCCCGCCCCAGTGGCTTCTTTCAAAGACTCCGTGAACGGATACAGTGTTACTTTTACCAGCACATCTTCCAATAGCCCTACCACCCTTACCTGGGATTTCGGCGATAGCACCCCCACCCAAACCGGCAACAACATCACCCATAAATATGCCAAGATCGGCGACTACACCGTGACCCTTACTGCCAAAAACAATGGCGGCTCCAATTCCTCCAAGGCAACACTTAGCCTTGTAGGCCAAGTGATGAAAATCCATACCAAATTTGGTGATATGTATATGTGGCTTTACGATGAGATGCCAGATTATCAGGCCAATTTCATCCATAACGTAACCACACACTTGTATGATAGTACCACCTTTCACCGTTGCGTGCCCAATTTCGTGATCCAAGGCGGCGATTCGCTCAGCAAGGGCGTTGACCAATCCACTGCCGGCACGGGTGGCCCAGATAAGCTGCCTTTCCGCGTGGTGCCGGGCATCACACATATATATGGCGCAGTGGGCGCAGCCAGCTTAGGTGCCATGAAACCTGGCAATAACTGGCAGTTCTATATTGTGACCAATAAATCGGGCGACCATAGCCTTGACGGTAGCTATGCCGTGTATGGCTATATCATAAAGGGGATGGATGTGGCGCTAACCATCCAAAGCCAACCCCAAGATGCCAACAATAAACCTTTGACCCCGATCCGGATGAGCGTGACCATGATCCCTGAAACCAAGAGCCAGATCCTCACCGATTTTGGATATGTGGTGAAATAGGGCAATGTTGGATTTTGGATGCTGGATTGTGAATGACAGAAAGGTTTCCGCAGCGCCACTTTGGGGCTGAGACACATGCATTCAAAATTCAAAATTCAACATTCAAAATTAGTCCTTAACTCCCCCGCAGCACTCGCTTCCTTTTCCTACCTTTGCACCCTTATTGGGCATCCCTTCATGAAGAACATACGCAACTTTTGCATCATAGCACATATAGATCATGGTAAAAGCACCCTGGCTGACCGGTTGTTGCAGATAACTGCCACCGTTGGTGACCGGGACATGAAGGAGCAACTCCTCGACGATATGGACCTGGAACGGGAACGTGGCATTACCATCAAGAGCCATGCCATACAGATGGACTATACCCTGGCCGGGCAAAAGTACAAGCTGAACCTGATAGATACCCCCGGCCACGTGGACTTCTCCTACGAAGTGAGCCGGGCCATTGCCGCTTGCGAAGGTGCCCTCCTGATTGTGGATGCTGCCCAAGGCATACAAGCGCAAACCATATCCAACCTGTTTCTGGCCTTGGAGCAAGACCTCGAGATCATCCCCGTGCTGAACAAGGTGGACCTGCCCAGTGCCATGATTGAAGAAGTAAAGGACCAGATCATTGAGCTCATTGGCTGCCAACCCGAAGACATTGTGCTGGCGAGTGGCAAGACCGGCCTGGGTGTGGACAAGATACTTGAGGCCATCGTCGCCCGTATCCCCGCCCCAAAAGGCGACCCGGAAGCCCCTTTGCAGGCACTGATATTTGATTCAGTCTTTAACTCATACCGTGGCATCATTGCCTATTACCGCATTTTCAACGGCAAGCTGAACAAGGGCGATATCGTGAAGTTCGTAAACACCGAAAAGGAATACGAGGCCGAGGAAATAGGCATTTTGGGCCTGGAAAAACAACCCCGTCAAACCGTTTCGGCGGGCGACGTGGGCTATATCATCTCCGGCATCAAATCGGCCAAGGAAGTGAAGGTGGGCGATACCATTACCCATCGCGACCGACCTACCCAAGAAATCATCAAAGGCTTTGAGAACGTAAAGCCCATGGTGTTTGCCGGGATATACCCCGTGGATACCGAAGACTACGAAGAGCTCCGCGATGCCATGGACCGCTTGCAGCTTAACGATGCCTCCCTGGTATTTGAGCCAGAAACATCGGCGGCACTCGGTTTCGGGTTCCGGTGTGGTTTCCTCGGCATGCTGCACATGGAAATCATACAGGAACGCCTGGAGCGCGAATACAACATGACGGTGATCACCACCGTGCCCAACGTATCCTATACCGTGACAACCACCGCTGGCGTCACCATGACGGTGACCAACCCCAGCGACCTGCCCGACCCTGGCAGCATCAGCCATGTGGAAGAGCCTTATATCTCCGCGCAGATCATCACCAAGGTGGATTATGTGGGCAATATCATGAAGCTTTGCCTGGACCGCCGCGGCATCCTCAAAAACCAGGTGTACCTCACCACTTCCCGGGTGGAAATGTCCTTTGAACTTCCTCTTGGCGAGATCGTGTTCGACTTCTACGACAAGCTCAAATCCATATCCCGTGGCTATGCCTCTTTCGATTACCATCCCATCGGCGAGCGCGAATCGCACCTGGTGAAGCTGGATATCCGATTGAACGGAGAAGCCGTGGATGCCCTCTCTGCCATCATCCACCGGGACAAGGCGTTTGACTGGGGCAAGAGGATCTGCCTCAAACTCCGGGAGCTCCTCCCCCGCCAGCAGTTCGAAATCGCCATCCAAGCGTCTATCGGTGCCAAAGTCATCGCCCGCGAAAACGTAAAAGCCCTCCGCAAAGACGTGACTGCCAAGTGCTACGGGGGTGATATCAGCCGCAAGCGCAAACTCCTCGAAAAGCAGAAAGCCGGTAAAAAGCGCATGAAGCAAGTCGGCAACGTCGAAATCCCACAATCCGCCTTCATGGCCGTGCTGAAACTGGGAGACTAATTGACAGTTGTACAGTTAGCAGTTAGCAAGGAACAGTTAAGCAGAAAACAGTTAACAATTTGTCCCATAGGTCATTTCGAGGCACGAAGCAATCCCATGAATAAATGAACGGGACACAAAATACAGAGCCGTTTCATTCAGGTCATTGCGATTGTAGTCCCCAACCTTGGTTCGGAACGGAAAGAAACAATCCGCTGGGCCAATGAGCTGAACATCAAATCCAGCGCAAACTACCCAAAAAATCTTACCCGCCTAAGCCCATCTCGTGCCCTCTTGCTATCCCCCAAATAACAGGCGAAAAATTTTTTTTGAAATTTCATGGAACTGATATACAATACCTTGCGCTTAACTCATTGAGAGATATCAGGGGATAACATTGAAAAATCAAGCCAGAAAGCTGGAAACGCGGCTCCCTACTCCCGCTTTTTGCCTGTCTTACCAAAAAAACCTGACGCGTCTAAGGCCATTTTTATACACTTGCCACAAAGGCACCAAGGCACGAAGAAAAAAAATGCATGCCAATATTTGATTCTTTCATCCAAAACTTATTCCCCCTTTGCGCCTTCGCGCCTTTGCGTGCCATTTTATCTCACACCAAGGCACTAAGGCGCAAAGAAATACATAATTTGGATAGAAATATTTGTCCCAAAGTTTCTCAATACAATACCCTAAAGAGCGTGGACCCAGCCGATGCCAGGCATGATTTAATACAACCACGCAATATACGTATATTTTGTCACATTTCCAAATTTTTGGGCAAGTTTATTTTCAATAAAGCCAGAAATCCTGCGAAGCTCTAACTTTGCCGAGGATGCAGGCCGAGAATCAGAGAAGCGAAACTAAGGCTTAGATGAGTAGCCTGATCCAGTTGAATACCCATCACCTGTTAGGTAAAATGTATATATATCCGTCGACCTGAGATATTTATCCGTTGCTATTTCTTGTATCCAGTCCGCTTGTTTCCATGAACTGCCGTAGGACGCAAACAAGTTAGGGAATGCATAAACTGTGTTATTTGATGACGAGTGATTGCCATCTGTAAACTGATAGGCATCAAAATTATACATGGCAGAACCATACCAACTTTGTGTAAATTGATCGCTTGAATTGGACGATGATGAAATGGCAGATGTAGCGGTTGTTGAAAGGGTAGCTATTCCTATACCTTTGGTTTTCATATAGTAATACGCGGCATCCCCTCTTTCTTTAAATTCAGTTAAACTACGGTAACTACCATTGCCAATCAACCAACTTTCAAGCAAATAAAAATCGGTGGACCCCAAGTGGCAATCACTGCCAGAAAGAGCATCAGAAACAGCCCAAGCATTGGTAAAAACTGAAAGGGATAAACCGTGAGCATAATCAATGAAAACATTTTGGCGCGATCTGTTTACATTATAATCATAACCGAAATCGTCCCCAAAAACTCCTGTCACACCCATAGCGTTCCAGCCATCAATGGCATCTTTGAGTTGCGTTTCAGTTAGGTTTTGAGTAGATACCCCAACATCAATATAACCATAGATTTTTATAGATGGTTTTGCATTTTTCAAACCAGAAATGATTTGCTTGGTTTTCGAATTATCGCCATGGGTTGTCTGCCAAATCTTATCACCCAAAACGATAATGTCAAACTTGCTGAATTCTTTCACTGCATTGTTAACATCACCATTGCTCCCATTAACCGCTGAGGGCCAGGCATAATAAATACATAGCATTTGGGGCGGTGAAGGCTTATCTTTCGTAGAAGGAATAGTGGGATAAATGCTGGTAACATAAGTTTGAGTACTTGAGTCTTCGGCTGTAACAGTATATGTAATTGTATTTGTAAAATCTTGTGCCACTCCTGAAGCAGGCGATATCCTTGCCTTATCCGAAATAGTAACTACAGGTATTAGGCCAGTAGGGTTTGCTCCAGGAGGTAGTGAAATTCTAATGGTCTTCGGTGAACTTGTGCTGTCAATTATACAACTTGAAGGGAAGGCCAGGCCATTAAAAATAAATGATTCAATTGTTTTTGCCGAGCTCTTAGACACTAAAGTGGCAAATTTAACTTCATTACCATAGGCGGTATCTTTAGAATTGGCAGCAAAAGCGCGGACATAGTATGTCATGCCTGTTTTTAAGGGTTTCATCGTAAAGCTAAAACTACCTGTATCGGTAATTGATGTAGTTTTAGCTACACTTGGCATGGTTAAGACAGGGGTTGTGTTTATATCCCAACAAACACCGCATAGGGTTATTTTTGCCCCCCCGTTATTGCTGATATGCCCGCCACATATGGCTGTAGATTGTGTTATGCTTGAAACTCTATTTGTCATGACGATGGGTGGTTCAATCATTGGCAACGCAAGAGTTGTAAATTGCATTTGATTTCCATAAGCTGTATCATGGTTATTAATGGCAAATGAACGTGCAAAATACACTATTCCAGGTGACAGTCCGCTCATATTACACATAAAGCTTCCCTTTGCTGAAATAGAGTTTGTGGTAACTACTGTTTGAATACTTACAGTTGGATTGTTGCCTGTACTCCAACAAATACCGGCTATTTTTATCTTGCTGCTTCCTGTATCATAGATATCCCCTCCTGAAATGGCAGTTGTTTGGGTAATACTTATTACAACATTTGTAGTCAGTTTTGGCTTTTTTATGATGGGAATAAGAGAGGTGACAAAAGAGTCTTCATTACCATACACAAAAGTATCCTTTCGATTTGCAGCAAAAGATCGTACAAAATATTTGGTTCCGGACTTCAGGTTGGTCAGCTTGCAAAAAAACGTACCAGTATCTGCAAGATTAGAGCTCTTGATTACTGTAGGCAATGTTATCAGCGGATGTTTTTGTTCCCTCCAGCATACACCTTGAAATATTATCTTACTACCACCCGTGCTTATGATATGCACACCGCAAGTGGATGTGGTTTGAGTGATACTATCTGGCATTATGGTTGCAATGATTGGGTTTTTGATGATGACTGTCTGAATTGGACGAATTTCATCCTTTTTCTGACAGGTTGTTAGCAGGGCAATTGCAAGCAAAAGCTTGAGGCAAAATCCAAAATTCCATTCTGGGAACTTGCTATTATACATCTTAATGCAACGTAATTTCATACTTGGATTTACATGGCAAATAGATATTACCCGCCTTTTGTGATTGTAGATAAATTTAGTGTGTTTTACTTCCATGGTATCCTTTAAGAAGTGGTATCAAATGTGAAGCGGCGACATCCAATGGTGTTTTGCCTTCATTATTTACTAAATTTACTCCAGCTCCATTATTAAGAAGAAGATTTGCCATTTCTTTTTGCTTAGCCTTCGTGGGCTTTATATCTGAATAAATGTAATTGTCATCATTAACTGCCAAATGTAAGGGAGTATTTCCATGGATGTCTTTTGCATTAACATCTGCTTGCATTTTTACTAATAGGTCCACTACTTCAATATTTCCATATCTGACAGCCGCATGCAAAGGGGTTTCACCGTTTTCATTTTTTAAATTGTACTCAGCCCTGCTTTTGAGGAGCAACTTTACAATCTCAATTTTTACATTATCATCAATTTCTCGACTTTCAATCACTCCAAATAAAGGTGTATCGCCTGTATTTGTCTTTGCATCCAAATTTGCACCTTTTTCTATTAACAATTTTAGAGACTCTATTTTACCTAGGGAAGAAGCTTCAAATATCGCTGTGTAGCCATCATTATCTCTTTTATTAATAATTGCACCTTTGTCAATTAGTAGTCGAACTGTATTAGCATTGCCTTTTTGGGCAGCTAAAAATAATGGAGTTTCTCCTTTTGCATTGATGGCATTAATTTTGGCTCCTTTTTCTATAAGCAACCCTGTTGTTCCAGTTCCTTCATTTGCTACTGCCGCAAATAACGGCGCTTCTCCTCCAGTGCAAGTTTTATTAATATCAGCTCCTTTGTCAAGAAGCAGTCTGATTATTTCCGACCTTTCATTGAGTGCAGCTACATAAAGTGGTGTTTCTCCTTTTCTATTAAAAATATTGATATTAGCACCTTTTTCCAAAAGCAATCGGGTTATTTCAGTTCCGCCTTTCGATATAGCTGCAAACAATGGTGCTTCAGAATATGAGGAATAGTCTCTAAATGTATCCAGATTTGCTTTTTGTTCGATTAGGAAACGAACCGTTTCTATTCTTGCATTCAATGCAGCGATGTATAGCGGCGTAACGCCTTTATCGTTTAGGATATTGACTTTTGCACCTTTTTCAACAAGTAATCTTGTGGTTTCAGTGCCAGTATTCGTTACTGCCGCAAATATGGGTGCCTCTGCACCGTATGGTACATAATTTACATCTGCCCCTTTATCAATAAGCAATTTAATGGCATCAATCTTTGCATTTAATGCGGCATAATAGAGGGCTTTTGGATCCTTATATACATAATGCTCAATAAGTTTATCCATTATTTCAATGTTTCCATTTGATGCTGCATAATCCAGGGCAGACATTCCAGCATTATCTTTTTGTTCTAGGCTAGTATAACCCTCCCTTGCCAATAATAAATCAACAATATCAACCTTTCCGTAAATGGTAGCACAAATCAAAGTTGTTCTTCCTAACTTATCCTCTGCGTTTTTATCAGCTTCATTTTTAATTAACTGTATGACATTCCCCCAATCGGTTTTTTCATTCTTCTCTAATTCATCGATTAGCCTTAGAGTTATTCTTGTAGGTTTCGGTTTTGCTTGGCTAAAACAATTGTTGACATTGGCTGAGTAAGTAAAAATTGCTAGGCAAACAAGGATTTTTGTAAAGTTGCTCATATATTATAGTTTTTAGTGTCTCTTATATATGCTAACGAATGTTCGTCTTCAAAAAGTTCACGTTTTGGCAATAATTTTTCTCTATTGGGGAAAATATGCCTTTCTGCATAATACATAGGGTATCCTATGTATCTTTCGATTTTGATAAGCCCCACATATCTCAAACATTTTCTTCGCTTTCTCTTACTTTTCACTCTTATATACAAGGAGCTTGTACCGCTCTTTTCGGGAGCGTCCCGCCTATAATTCATCAATTTCCATACATAATGACGTTCAGGCAATTAATCAATTAGTAAATCTTTAAAGAGCTACGATTTTTGGATTTCAAGGTGCGTAAATTGGCCGGAGGCTCCCGAAAGAGCGGGACAGGCTCCGTAGCACACACTCACGAGACGCGAGAGAGCAAGCGACCACCCTAAAACCGGATTATCCTGTTACCCCGTTGTGTTTTCCACTTTACTATATCGCTTTTATTTATTGGCATACCATTATACTGTATCACCGCCCTGAAACCCACATTGGCGGAGGCTTCTGTTTCTTTCATTTTGCGGCGGGCAGTGGTTGATGGGGTTTTCCAGGTGCCGGTTTTTACAACGCGGTACACACTGGCTGTGTCATTTGTGCTTGGGGCCACATACCTGTAAATGGTCATATAATCCCTTTCTTCCACATACTTTTTACTGTTCACAATCAGGTTTTCATCCAGTATCAGCGTATCTTTTTGAGTACCATTTTTGCCGCTGATATGCTCCGTGCGATAATATTCAAGGTTTTGTTTCTGGATCTGGGGGCCATTGCCATACATTTGGTATAGCGGCCATGGGTTTGGGTTTCCATAGTTGCCGCGATAGGGAGCGTAATAGGTTACGTACTGTTTTATCTCGTTTATTTTTTCGCCTATCACCTGCAACTGCGCCGCTTTTATTTTTAGTGAATCGGGATTCCTTACCTTTTCGGCGATTAAATGAGCATTGCCCCAACGCCTGTGTCTCATCACCTTCAGTTCATCACCGCTTACGCGAAAACCCATTACACGGTATGGCATCCGGCCGGTAGAGTCTTTTTGTACATAC
>Ga0206900_1051_pt1 | contig 31661 bp, 28 predicted proteins | sample Alteio_BWOrgHeat_46_FD_153235 | JGI IMG/M metagenome (GOLD analysis project Ga0206900, IMG submission 153235) | Enriched cells from forest soil in Barre Woods Harvard Forest LTER site, Petersham, Massachusetts, United States -... | ecosystem: Environmental > Terrestrial > Soil > Temperate forest >... | reverse complement strand
GGAAGCAGCCATCGCAGCGATGACCCCATTGGAGCGTTATGCCCAACTACCTGACCGATATGAGGAGAATGGCTTGGTGATGTACAAGCTGCCCTATGACCCAGATAACGATATGTACGAATGGGTGCGCGCAGATTGCCTTGAATACGTGGCGCGGGCCGATGAGGAGCTGAGGATAAAGATAGCGGCAAGGGCAGCGGCAACGGCGACAACTACAGACCCATAGCGCCAGGGTTGACAACTTTTTGAAAGTTGTCAACCCTCAAATCGATCCGTAACAACAAATGACAATAGTTGCGATATAATCGGTTACCCTTATTTCGCAGGACTGCTGAGCCCCAACCTGAAAATCCGGATCATGCCCCAAATCCCAGCCGCAAAAGACAGTATCTGTACTACGGCCCTGATGCCACCCCAAAAATGGAACCGCTCGAAGGCAGCATGCAACTGCGCTGGATTATTGGGCATTGTGCCAACGCCAAGCATGATGGGAGCGGCAAAAATGGTAAGGAAAAGGCCCAGGGCGGCCAATACTGCAGCTGCGTGTACGGGCCTGGCCACAGTATTCAAAATAGGACGGTGCATAATGACCATCACGGAAGCAACGATGAAAAACACAAATCCCGATATTGCCTCCAAAGGGTATAACAAAAGCCCATTGCCAAGATCGGCATGGCGGCTATACATAGCCCAACTTACAATATCAACGTGCCGGAAGGCCGGTACCTGTACCATATACCGATCCAGATTCCCCCCGGCTAAAAAACCAGCGCAGAAAGTGCCCATAGCCATCAAGAACTGGGAGCGTTTCAATACGGTAACGGGTTTCAACTCACTCATATATTCAATGTTGGATTATGCCTACCAACACGGCAAATGCTTTTATGTTTTGGGACATGTTTTTTTTGACCTATACCATTTACCCCATCGTTCATTCTATTTTTATGAATGGTCTTGAAAATGTTTCGCCGTTGATACCCATTACCAACAAATATGTGCCTTTGGGCAAATCGCTTATCGGTATTTCTTGCATAAATATGCCATTTCCAACCTTTTGGGTACGGATGTCGTGCACCAGTTTACCATCGGGTGAAAACAAGGATAGGCCTACCACGGCAGGTTGGTCAAAGGTTAGGGAAACATGTAGAATATCTATGGCGGGGTTGGGGTAACATTGCCATGCAAATGAATGGGCGGCCGCTGATAGTTCCGTGCTCGTTATGGTCTTGCTTATCGTCCAGTCCATCTGGTTAATATAGTTTTTCACCTCAGCACTGTCTCGTACCATGGCCGTTGTGTCGGCAATGGAAACGATAAGGTTGTGCGTGCCTTTTGATAGGGCAGTTTGGTCCAAAATGAGACTGTCTTTGTTCCTGGCCAAGGTGGTTCCGTCCAGTTTCCAGATGATTTGCAGCGTATTGGGAGATGGTTTTATTAGTGCCAACTTGAAATCAATAAGCTTGTCGGGTCGTGAAAGCGTGGAAGAATCAGGTGAATATGCTTCAACTGGGTTCACCAGGCTATGGATTTTTTCAATGATGGCCTGCTGGCATACATGGCAAAAGGAATCGCCTAATACTTGCATCTTGCAGTTTAGTGAAGGATGGTACCAAGGATAGCCGCCAGTATATTGATTGATACCTATGGTGGTGCCGGGTGTGAGCCAGGTTTTCCATTTGATCTTTGCAGGGTCAGATTCTTGGGTCATGTTTGGTTTTTCAATGGCATAGGCTGCCCCCGCCCAGTATTCATCGGCCAGGTATCCAAAAGAATGCCCCGTTTCATGGCAGGCTATTTCGTTGCTCGCTGGGTGTACCGTTGCGACGGCAAACGATCCTCCAGATCCACCATAATGTGTAGAATTGGCCACAATGAGCACAACAGTATAAGAGGGCATGGTGCTGGCCAACACGCTTCCCACCTTCGCGCTGTTGCCAGCCACCACCAGCCTGTGAGTGCCATAGGCATCGAAGCTGCTACCAAAATAGTTGTCGGGATCAGAGGCGGGAAATGGGTCTGTATTGCAATCGGGGGCATTTTTAGGATGCTTTATCCCTGATTCGTTGGAGATGACCTTGATGGCAAACACATTACAATATTGCCGGTAATGGCTCCAAGGTGATTGGCCCAGGAAATAAGTAGCCAAGGTTTTGGCATGTTGGATAAAAGTATCCTGCTGTGCAGAAGTATAGCCATCAGCTAGCAACACGATATTGATGCGGTTTGAAACATCCCCCGTATATTGGAGCGTATCCATTGGGAACTGTTGTGCGCGGGCTGATACCATAAAACCAAGCAAAAAGATAATATTAGCAAGGGATGTTTTCATTGTTTTATGTTAAAGGCCTAGGCTTGTTAGTTCCCGGGTTGGTTTGTTTTCAAGGATTTCAAAGATGCCGATTTTGTTTTGGGCACCCACAACAGGCAGCCTGATAAAAAACTCGGCCTGTTTCAAAGTTATGAATTTTGAAGAAAGCTTGTTGTTATTATCCGGGGCTTCTACCCATTTGTAGAGTGGGTGCTCTATGATTTGGTAGTCCCAGAGTTGATTGTTTCGATAGGTATATATGGTAAGGTAGTTGGGATAGGGTGGTTTGGGAATGGGCAGGGTGTTGCGGTCCTGTTTCATGTGGGCAGCCGTCATCGTTTTTTGGATCAGTTCCATATTGGTGATGCCTGATACGCTGTCCAGCCTGATGCGGTAGCTCACAAAAAAGACATGAGGTGTACTTGTGTCAACGGCAGATTGAGTTGTGTTTTTGAGATCCGCTTGTCTCATGCTATGGCAGGATGCAACAGATGCGAAGGCAAGAAAAAGAAGGCACCTATATAATGTTGAAGTATACATGGTATGCAATATTAGGCAATGGTACAATTAATGGGTATTGAAGGCGATAGATATCATCCAGATTGCTATTGCGACACAATGCTGCATATTGGCTATACTCTAGGCTGGTATTTCGCCCTTGCAGGTCTGAGGAATGGAAACACAATGATTTTAATTCCTCATTGGGCGATACCCTATGCTGGTATATTTCGCCCTTGCAGGGCAGGGCTTATTGTCTGTTCACTGGTCATTGGTCCTTGTCCCCTCGGCCTGCCAAAATTTCAGTACCTTTGCACCAAAATTGTCAGATGCCTCTTTGGCACGGAATATGACAATGGGGCAAAGATAAACAAAAGTTTCTCTACGCTAAATCTTTAACATAATAATATAAAACTATGGAAGTGAACGTAAAACCATTAGCTGACCGGGTGCTAGTAATGCCTGCCCCTGCAGAAGAAAAAACCAAATCAGGCATCATCATCCCTGATACTGCCAAAGAAAAACCCATGCAAGGTGAAATTATTGCAGTAGGCCAAGGCAAACTGACCGAAGACGGAAAACTGACCCCGCTACAAGTGAAAGTGGGCGACAAAGTATTGTACGGCAAATACGCAGGTACCGAACTTACCTTCGAAGGCAACGAATACCTGATCATGCGCGAATCCGATATTTTCGCGATCATCTAGTATTTCCCGATCTACCCGATCATCCAAATTTTTAACCAATAAATAAGCAAACTAAAATACAACGAACATGGCTAAGATGATAAAATTTGAGTCAGAAGCAAGAGATTCCCTGAAAAGAGGCGTTGATGCCCTGGCCAATGCAGTGAAAGTGACCCTCGGCCCCAAAGGCCGCAACGTGGTTATCGACAAAAAATTCGGCTCCCCACAAATCACCAAGGATGGTGTAACGGTGGCCAAGGAAATAGAACTGAAGGATCCCGTGGAAAACATGGGTGCCCAAATGGTGAAAGAAGTGGCTTCAAAAACTTCTGACAGCGCAGGTGACGGTACTACCACGGCTACGGTTTTGGCGCAGGCCATCATCAGCGCCGGTTTGAAAAACGTGACCGCAGGTGCCAACCCTATGGATCTGAAACGCGGTATTGACAAAGCCGTGAAGGTAGTAGTGGATAGCCTGAAGGCTATGAGCACCGAAGTAGGTGACGACAACAAGAAAATAGAGCAAGTAGCTTCCATCTCTGCCAACAACGACCCTGAAATCGGCAAACTGATTGCTGAAGCCATGGCCAAAGTGAGCAAAGAAGGTGTGATCACCGTAGAAGAAGCCAAAGGTACCGATACCTATGTAGAGGTAGTGGAAGGTATGCAATTTGACAGGGGATATCTCTCTGCCTATTTTGTGACCAATGCCGATAAAATGGAAGTAGAGGCAGAAAGCCCATATGTGCTGATCTATGACAAAAAGGTGAGCAACATGAAAGAATTGCTTCCTATCCTGGAAAAAGTGGTTTCTACCGGACGTCATTTGGTTATCATCGCTGAAGATGTGGATGGTGAGGCATTGACCACTTTGGTAGTGAACAAGATCCGTGGCGCGCTGAAAATCTCAGCCGTGAAAGCACCAGGTTTTGGTGATCGCAGGAAAGCCATGTTGGAAGATATCGCGGTACTTACCGGCGGTATGGTAATTTCTGAGGAAAGGGGCTTCAAACTTGAAAATGCTGACCTGTCTTATCTGGGAACGGCCGAAAGGATCGTGATAGACAAAGACAATACCACCATTATCAATGGCATGGGCAAAAAAGAAGATATCAAAGCCCGTGTGAACCAGATAAAGACCCAAATAGAGACCACCACCTCTGACTATGACAAAGAAAAACTGCAAGAACGCTTGGCGAAGCTGGCAGGTGGGGTAGCGGTTCTGTATATCGGTGCTGCCTCTGAAATCGAAATGAAAGAAAAGAAAGACCGTGTGGACGATGCGTTGCATGCCACTCGCGCCGCAGTAGAAGAAGGGATCATCCCTGGCGGTGGCGTAGGATATATCCGTGCTTTGGATTCTTTGAGCACCGTAGATTGTGCCAACGAAGACGAAAAAACAGGGGTGAACATTGTTCGTAAGGCCCTTGAGGCTCCATTACGTACCATTGTAGCCAATGCTGGTGGCGATGGTTCTGTAGTGGTGAACGAAGTTCGTAGCGGCAAAGGCGACTATGGCTACAATGCCCGAACTGGTGAATACAAAAACCTTTTCGAAGATGGCGTTATCGACCCAACCAAAGTAAGCCGTGTGGCTCTGGAAAATGCTGCTTCTGTAGCTGGCATGCTCCTTACCACTGAGTGTATCTTGGCTGACGAGAAGGAAGAAGCACCAGCCGGTGGCGGAATTCCAGGCGGTATGGGTGGCATGGGCGGCATGATGTAGGAAATGCGTCCTGAGTCTTGGGTATTGCGTCATGAGTAAAAGCCGGCGCAAGACAAGTCATGAGTATAGCAGACGCAAGATTAAATTAGGCTACTTTACGAGATTATATTTGATAAAAGCCGCTTCTGGAAACAGGGGCGGTTTTTTTATGTGACGATCTTACCGATTGTTTTTCAGCTTCTTATACAAATGGGTGATGGTGGGGTCATTTCTTAGGTAGTCTTCTTCTACGGTTATGGTATTGTAGGTGATTGTTTTGGCTTTTTGGTTTAGGGCAGCCAACTGGGCCTTTTCTTGGGAGAATACCTTATCAAATGCTTCCTGGCTTATCTTTTGGGCGAGAACCTGGTCCTTGATTTGGGCCACTTGTTTTTTATGGCTTTCCTCATCCATTTCCATGATGGGGTAGTTTTTCAGGAAGTCGATATAAATGGCCTGGATGCCTGCATACCGGATGATGGCAGCCTTAATTTCCCCATCAGTAGTGTCTTTGTATAGGGAGCGGATCATGGACAGCTTGATGGTCATGCTATCATTTCGTTTGGTGATCGTATCCTCGTTCAGGACTAGTGTTTGGTCTATTATGTTCACCAGGCGCTGCAAGGTATCGACTTTCAATACATTGGTCTTGTTATCAAATGGGCGGTGGCAAGAGGTGATCAATGCCATGCTCAAGAGGCAAAGCATCCCGAATGATAGGGTTGCTGCACAATATGGTCTGCTATGTTTCATGGTCGGCAAAGTAACGTCAGTTTATGGGAAAAGTTATACAATGGTGTCGCCTGAAACATTTCCGGCTCGTTATTTGTATGCATTTTAGGCAGAAATTCAACAACAACCGCTATTTTTGTGCCATATTGCCCAGTTATATTGCAATGCGCGCCTAATACATGAAACACACCTCCATCCCGCTGCTTTTGGTTATATTTTTGGTGAGCCTATTCACCAATATTTCCAATGGCCAGCAAAAACCACCTGCCACACCTCCCAGCACACCGGCCAAGACCGATACCAGGCCGCTTGTGCAGCTTTCTGGCGTCATCACTGCCCCTGATGGGATATCCGCTATACCTTACTCTACAGTTAACATCCGCCATTCCTTTCGGGGCACCATTGCCGGGCTGGATGGGTTCTACTCCTTAGTGGTGGCAGAAAAGGATACCATTGAATATAGGGCTCTTGGCTTCAAAAAATTCAGTGTTATAGTGCCCACGGGCAATGCAGAGCAAAAATATACCCAGAACGTACTGTTGGAAACAGATACATTGAGCGAGTTGCCTACTACGGTGAGCCCCTACCTGACCCCGGAAGAGTTCAAGCAGGCCTTCCTTAGCCTGAAGCTGAAGGATGATCTCACCGAGCGTGCCAAAAAGAACCTGGACCAAGAGAATATGCGTGAACTGTACGAGAGCCTGGCCCGCGATGGCCAGGAAAACCAGCTCTATACGCTGCAACAGATTGCCAGCTCGTCCTACTATGCAGGTGGACAAAAAAATTATTCGATGCTTGGCAATGGAGTGCCCGTGCCAACCTCGCTGCTCAACCCATTTGCCTGGGCAGAATTTATAAAAGCCATCAAGGAAGGCAAATACAAGAAAAAGAAAAAGGATAAAGACCACGATAAGGAGAAGGATGCCAAGAGCAAAAACAACTACGATTATTAAATTTTGCTGCCACGGTCTTCCTTTCAAATATTTTGCTAATTTTGCGGCTCTATTGCCCGATGGTGTAACTGGCAACACGTCTGATTTTGGTTCAGAAGAGTCCAGGTTCGAGCCCTGGTCGGGCAACTAAATTTTACTAAAGACCCGCAAACGCAATATGCCTTCAAGGTTTAATCCTGTAAAAATTTTCTCGGGATCTGGTTCACAGGTCCTGTCAGAAAAAATAGCAAAGCGATTCGGGCAACCGCTCGGTCAGTGTTCCACACTCAAATTCAGCGACGGAGAATTTCAGCCCAGTTTCAATGAATCCGTTCGCGGCTGCGATGTGTTTATCGTGCAGTCAACCTTTGCCCCGTCAGACAACCTGATGGAGCTACTTCTTATGATAGATGCCGCCAAAAGGGCTTCGGCGCATTATATCACTGCTGTTATCCCATACTTTGGCTTTGCCCGGCAAGACCGCAAGGACAAGCCGAGGGTGGCCATAGGCGCCAAGCTGGTAGCCAACCTGCTCACGACTGCCGGCATCAGCCGTATCATGACCATGGACCTGCATGCCGCGCAGATACAGGGCTTCTTTGAAGTGCCTGTTGACCATTTGGATGCTTCGGTCATCTTTGTCCCTTATATCAAGAGCCTGCACCTGGAAGACCTCGTGATTGCGGCGCCTGATATGGGCGGCACACAACGGGCACGCTATTTTGCCCAAAACCTCACCGCCGAACTGGTTATCTGCGACAAGCACCGCAAACGGGCCAACCAGATAGAGGCTATGCGTATCATTGGTGATGTGGAAGGCAAGAATATCGTGATTGTGGATGATATCGTGGATACGGGCGGTACGCTCACCAAGGCAGCAGCAATTATGATGGATCAGGGCGCCAAGAGTGTAAGAGCATTCTGTACCCACCCTGTACTTTCCGGCAAAGCCTATGAAAACATTGAAAACTCACAGCTTACCGAGTTGATTGTATGTGATACAATCCCATTGCACCATTATAGCGAAAAGATAAAGGTACTCACCGTATCGCACCTGTTTGCCGATGCCATCCAGAACGTATATGAATATGGGTCTATCAGCTCCCTGTTCAAATTGAACGACAACTACCAAACTTCTTTGAACATATAGGCTATATTTTAGAAATATATCCTTAACTTTGCACGCATTTTTAACTTAAAGTTTCATGAAATCTATCAGCATCAGCGGTCATAAAAGGGAAGGAACCGGGAAATCAATTGCCGGTCAGCTTCGTTCAGAAGGTTGGGTACCCTGCGAATTGTACGGCCAAGCAGGCAATATCCACTTCAATGTATTTGTAAACGATTTTAAGCCTTTGGTGTATTCTCCAGAGACTTTCAGGGTGAACCTGGATATAGATGGCCATAAAGTAGAAGCCATCATGAAAGAAGTACAGTTCCATCCCCTGAGCGATGAGATCCTGCACGTTGACTTCCACGAAATTGATGAGAACAAGCTCATCAAGCTTGAACTGCCCCTGAAATTCATGGGTGTGGCCACGGGTGTACGTGAAGGCGGTAAGCTCATTAAAAAACTGCGTAACCTCAAAGTAAAAGGCTTCCCAAAAGACATGCCAGATGCTATTGAAGTAGACGTAACCAGCCTTGGCCTTGGCAAATCAGTTAAGGTAAGGGATATAGACCCAGGGAAACTGGAAATATTGAATGCCCTTTCTATCCCAGTAGCCACAGTAGATGTGCCACGTGGGTTGAAAGGCAAGGAAGAAGCAGCTACCCCTGCAAAGAAATAACGACAACAGTTGTTCATAATACAAGAGCCCTGCCACAAAGCGGGGCTTTTTTTGTGGCTTTTATTAATTTGTGAGCCTATTTGTACCTTGGTTTCCGCATTACAACTCAATAACCCATTGCAATGAAGTACCTTATCGTAGGCCTTGGCAACCCAGGGGCAGAATATGAGTTTACTCGTCACAATATCGGCTTCCTGGTGATGGATAAGCTGGCTGCAGACCTAGGGATCAGCTTTGAGACCAAGAAACTGGGGGATGTGGCCCAAGGCCGCCTCAAAAACAAGATCGTCCACCTTTTGAAGCCCAGCACATACATGAACCTCAGCGGCAAGGCTGTCCGGTACTGGATGCAGGACTTGGGGATACCCATAGAAAACATCCTAATAGTGACCGACGATTTGGCCCTCCCTACTGGCAAGCTGCGCATGAAGACCAAGGGCAGTGATGGGGGACACAACGGCCTTACCAGTATCCAAGAGATATTGCAAACCCAACAATATCCCCGCCTCCGTTTTGGCATCAGCAATGAGTTTTCCAAGGGCAAACAAGTAGATTATGTGTTGGGCCGTTGGGACGACGAAGAATGGAAAACCATAAAACCCCAAATAGAAACCGGCGCCGAAGCCGTGAAAAGCTTTGTGCTTGCCGGCCCTGTAATTACGATGGAGAAATACAATAGAGGATAATTCGTCATTGGGATGGGTTATTGGGTTGATTGCCTCGCCAACCATCGCGAAAGATGGTTTTTTATGGTTTCATGGTTATTAACCATGTTTTCGTTTTTTTTCATGTTAAGTATTTGTTTTTCAATGTGTTAAATTGTAAATAATCATGAGAAAACCATGGATAACCATAAAACAATCATCCCATATGCAGGAAACAGCGTTTTCAACTTTGGTAATATTCGGTTTCAGGTGTTCCATGGCCAGGCCATTCAAGCGTTTGCTATGGATAAATATAGCACGACCCTTCCGTGCTTAAATTATTTTTTAGAAACATGTACAAAATGATGACTATCAGTGAGAAAAATCACATTGCACCTCTCCTTGCAGCTAACTCGTTGATATCGGTATTTGGGAAAGGACCTCGTCCGGGTCTTGCACAAGGAATAAAGGCGTGCCGAAAAAAAACATGGCGTGCCCCCAATCTACCATTCATTTCGGAATACGCATCACGGGCAGGCGCATGGTTGCTTTCGCATGATTGGGCGACTGCAAGAGTATAACTACAACGCAAACTACGCAATACACCATACGCATTTTGCGTCCCATACCGCCCATCCTTAATCCTACCCTAACATTTCCCTAACATAGGGCAGTTAGATTTGCCACAAACAAATACTTACTTTATGAGATCAACCAAACTCTTAGTCCTTGCCCTGTTTGCCCTGATGTTCAGCCAGTGCAGCAAAACGGATTCTCCTTCCGTCACCCCCAACACCAAGATCCAACCCGTGAAACTTTCCACCCCTTTCCTGGAAGATTTTGAAACGGGTACCAAAACCTCTTACACGGCTGCCAATGTCACTGTCACTACTGGAATTTGGAACCTAAACGATGCCTTGATAGGTAACCTTTCCACCGATGCCAAAGACGGCTCTTGGAGCTGTCGTGCTAGAAACAGCGCCACTGTCACCATGGAGTTTGACAAGACCACAGGTGCCGGTGCCGTATCCATCAAGCATGCCATTTTTGGCTCTGATGCCAGTGGTTCTTGGCAGCTTTGGTACTCTATCAACAGCGGCAGCACCTGGACACAAACCGGTTCTACAGTAAGTACTACCTCCACGACCTTGGCCACAGCAAACTTTACCATCAATGTAACGGGAAATGTGCGCCTACAAATCAGGAAAACCGATGCTGGAAGCAACCGTATCAATTTTGATGATATCAGTATTGCTGACTACAGCGGTGGCAGTGGCAACCCTGTACCCACCACTACATCGTTATCACCCGCTTCTGCTACGGCTGGCGGTGCAGCATTTACTTTAACGGTAAACGGGACCAATTTTATCAGCGGTTCGGTGATCAATTGGAACAGTACCGCCCTTACTACTACCTTTGTTTCTGCCACCAAGCTTACTGCCACGGTTCCTGCGGCTGATATCGCAAGTTCAGGCACGGCAAGTGTTACCGTATTCAATACCACCCCAGGCGGCGGCACGTCAAATGCTCAGACATTTACCATCAACGCTGCGTCTGGCAACCCTGTACCATCGATAGTTTCATTGTCTCCCTCTTCCACCACTGCAGGTGGGTCCGCATTTACTTTAACGGTTACAGGTACCAACTATATCACTGGTTCGGTGGTAAAATGGAACAGTACATCGCTCACTACCACATATGTTTCTGCCACTACTGTTACGGCTCCGATCACTGCAACAATGATCGCCACTGCGGGAACAGCCAGCGTCACTGTGTTTAACCCAACCCCTGGTGGCGGCACATCCAATGCATCTACCTTCACCATCAATTCCTCATCTACCCACAAAAAATATTTGTTTGATGCCACCCATGCCGAAACCGCTGGAAATGCAGATTGGGTGATAGACGAAGACAACAGCACCCCGCAGCGGATCCCAACCCCTGCACAATCCACCGTTACGAGCAGTACTTCTGAGAGCTATTGGACTGGGGCATTGTCTTCTTGGGGGATAGCCTTGGTAAAACTTGGCCATACCGTGGAAACCTTGCCTTCTTCTGGTTCCATCACCTATGGCAACACAAGCAATGCCCAAGATTTGGCCAATTATGACGTGTTTGTGGTGGATGAACCCAATAAAGTATTTTCCACTACTGAAAAAACAGCCATCATCAACTTTGTGAAAAATGGCGGTGGCTTGTTCATGATCTCCGACCACACCGGATCTGACCGCGACAATGACGGTTGGGATTCACCGGCCATCTGGAATGACTTGATGACCAATAACAGCATTGCTAGCAATCCATTCGGGTTCTCCATTGATTTGACCAATATATCCCAAACCACCACCAATGTGTTGTCTTCATCCAGCAATACCATCATCAATGGTTCGCAAGGCACCGTGAGCACTATTGAATTTGACAATGGCGCAACTATCACGACCAATACCTCTGCCAACAGTACGGTGCAAGGCCTAGTATGGGAATCAGGAGTGAGCCAAGGTAGCACCAAGGCCATGGCTGCTTCCAGCACATATGGCAGTGGGCGTGTATTTGTGATCACCGACAGTTCCCCAGCGGATGATGGTACCGGTGCCTCGGGCAACAGCCTGTTCCCTGGTTGGACAACGGATAGCCACGCCGCACTCCACCTCAATGCTTCGCTTTGGTTGGGCAAATTATAAGACAGAAGATAAAATCAAGACATAAACCTTCCAAGCCCTTCATGCCGCCACACTTGAAACAGTATTCAGGTGTGGCGGTTTTGGTTTGTTATAAACTAATATGATTTTAGGTTGGATAGCGTCAACATTAGCCTACCTTCGATACTTCTTAGCATTTACATCATATAACATAATATCCCTATGGAATCAACTCCTTCAAAGCCAACCTGGATTCAGGAAAAAGAAGCACACCAGGCCGAAAAAATAAACCGTATGGTCATTGATCTGGAAATTGATGAGGATCAGAAAGCGCGGATTGAAAACATATATAAAGACGCCAACCGCAAAGTACAACCCCTTATAGATCAAAAGGCCGATATCTACAAGGCAGCACAAACCCAGATCAAAACGGTGCTCAACAATCACCAGATCAAACAATGGGATGCAATCAGAGCCCAAGATGAGGCTAAATAAAGTGTAGGTATGTCCGATTCCTGTTGCGGCACCCTTTCAATTCGCAATACGCTATTCTCATATCGCTATACGCAATATCCCTTATCTTTGCTGCCTAAAACAACGGAACCATCATGAATTACGATCTTATCGTTATTGGCAGCGGCCCAGGCGGGTATGTTGCCGCCATCAGGGCATCTCAACTTGGTTTAAAGACTGCCATCATTGAGCGGGAATTGCTCGGAGGTATCTGCCTCAACTGGGGCTGTATTCCCACCAAGGCCCTTTTAAAATCGGCCCAAGTGTTTGAATATATCAACCATGCCAAGGATTATGGGATCAATATCACGGAATATTCGGCTGATTTTGCCGGCATTGTGGCCCGCTCCCGTGGGGTGGCTGATGGGATGAGCAAGGGCGTCGCCTTCCTGATGAAAAAGAACAAGATAGATGTGATCATGGGCAATGCCAAGCTCACTAAGGACAAAAAAATAGATGTCACGGGTCCAGATGGGGTAAAACAAACCCTTGAAGCCAAAAGCATCATCCTGGCTACCGGAGCACGCAGCCGCGACCTTCCCAATATCAAAGCCGACGGAAAGAAAATTATTGGTTACCGTGAAGCCATGGTATTGCCAGAGCAACCAAAAACAATGGTGGTCATTGGTTCTGGAGCCATAGGGTCAGAGTTCGCTTATTTCTACAATGCCATCGGCACCAAAGTGACCTTGGTAGAGTTCATGCCCGAAATTTTGCCGAGGGAAGACGAGGAAGTGTGCAAACAAATGGCCCGTTCCTTCAAAAAACAGGGTATTACCGTGATGACCGAGTCGTCTGTAGAATCTGTTGATACCAGCGGGGCCGGTTGCAAGGTATCCATCAAAACCAAAAAAGGGATGGAAACCATCGATTGCGATATCGTGCTTTCTGCCACTGGCATCACTCCAAATACAGAAAACCTGGGTCTGGAAGAGCTGGGGATAAAAATCGAAAAAGGAATTGTGGTCACCGACGACTATTATAGGACCAATGTGGAAGGCATATATGCCATCGGGGATATCGTGAAAGGCCCTGCCTTGGCGCATGTGGCCTCTGCCGAAGGGATCACCTGTGTAGAAAATATCGCTGGCATGCATGTGGAACCGATTGACTACGGCAATATCCCATCTTGTACCTATTGCTCCCCGGAAGTAGCATCAGTAGGTATGACGGAAAAACAAGCGAAAGAAGCAGGATATGAATTGAAAATAGGCAAATTCCCATTCTCGGCATCGGGCAAGGCAAAAGCAGCCGGAAATTCAGAAGGGTTTGTGAAGTTGATATTTGATGCCAAATACGGTGAACTACTGGGTGGCCACCTGGTAGGTGCGGGCGTTACCGAACTGGTTGCCGAGCTGGTAGCGGTGCGCAAACTGGAGACCACTGGTCACGAGATTATTAAAACAATACATCCACACCCAACCATGAGCGAGGCCATTATGGAGGCTGCCGCCGCGGCATACGGCGAGGTAATACATTTATAGGTCGGTTTTTCCTACCTTTGCCCCTTTAGAAAAGCTACATTTATGAGTGAAAGGATCATATTTTTCAGGGAAGCGCTACGAGAGGCCATCTTCGAGGAAATGAAGAAAGATGAAAACATCTTTATCATGGGCGAGGAAGTGGCTGAATACAATGGTGCCTATAAAGTGAGCCAGGGATTGCTGGACGAGTTCGGCGCGAAACGGGTGATTGATACCCCGATTGCAGAACTTGGCTTTGCAGGTATCGGCGTAGGTGCAGCCATGAACGGCTTGCGCCCAATCATAGAATTCATGACCTGGAACTTTGCCTTGCTGGCCGTAGACCAGGTGGTCAATTCGGCTGCCAAGATGCTGGCCATGAGCGGGGGGCAATTTCACTGCCCGATCGTGTTCCGCGGCCCCAGTGGATCAGCGGGACAGCTCGGTGCCCAGCACTCACAAATGTTTGAAAACTGGTATGCCAATGTGCCTGGCCTCAAAGTAATATCACCCTCCAACCCCTACGATGCCAAAGGATTGCTGAAATCCGCTATCCGAGATAATGACCCAGTGGTGTTTATGGAAAGTGAAGTAATGTATGGTGACAAAGGAGATGTTCCAGAAGGGGAATATTATATCCCCATCGGAAAAGCGGAAATCAAAAAACACGGCAACGATGTGACCATTGTATCGTTCAATAAAATGATGAAAGTGGCACTGGCTGCAGCTGCAGAACTGGAAAAAGAAGGCATATCAGCCGAAGTGATTGACCTCCGTACCATCCGACCGCTCGATTATCCCACCATTGTGGAATCAGTAAAACGCACAAATAGGTTAGTGATCGTGGAAGAATCCTGGCCCTATGGATCCATCGCTTCTGAAATCACCTATCAGATACAAAAGAACGCGTTTGACTATCTGGATGCCCCGATAAAAAGGGTGAACGCCAAAGATGTATCCATGAGTTATGCCCCTACTTTGGTAGAGGCTTATCTGCCTAGTGTTGCTGATACGCTACAGGCTGTGAAATCAGCCATGTACGCTACCAAATAAGTTTATTCCCAGATCCCCATACCCATGACCTGGACACCCATAAAATCCTATAACGAAATCCTGTTCAGTTTTCAGGAAGGAATTGCCAAAATAAGCATCAACCGTCCGGAAAAGCATAATGCATTCACCCCACTCACTGTGGCGGAGATGATTGATGCGATGAATATCTGCCGGGACAGAACGGATATCGAAGTTATTATCTTCACCGGAGAAGGCGGAAAGGCCTTTTGCAGTGGGGGAGACCAATCTGTTCGCGGCCATGGGGGTTATGTTGGGGAAGATACCGTTCCCAGGTTAAACGTATTGGACCTGCAAAAACAAATCCGATCCATCCCCAAAGCAGTCATCGCTATGGTGGCGGGCTGGGCAATAGGAGGGGGGCACGTGCTTCATGTCATTTGCGACCTCACCATTGCTGCAGAAAACGCCATGTTTGGCCAAACCGGTCCCAAGGTGGGTTCATTCGATGGTGGATTTGGAGCTTCGTACCTTGCACGCATTGTAGGGCAGAAAAAGGCCCGCGAAATATGGTTTCTGTGCGATCAATACAATGCCCAGGAAGCTTTGGATATGGGCTTGGTAAATAAAGTAGTGCCTTTGGAAATCTTGGAATCCACAACCATTTCCTGGTGCAAAAAAATACAGCAAAAAAGCCCATTGGCCATTCGCATGCTCAAGTCATCCTTCAATGCAGAGCTTGATGGGCAGGCAGGCTTGCAGGAACTGGCAGGCAATGCCACATTGCTCTACTACCTGAGTGATGAGGCCAAAGAAGGCAGAGATGCTTTTATCGAAAAAAGGGAGCCAGACTTCAGCAAATTCCCTAAATTCCCCTGATCAGCCTAACAACGATGGCTACACAACAAGAAATTTCTCGGATCGGGGCTTGGATCAAAGCATTCAGGCTGCATACCCTTCCCTTGGCGGTAGCAGGTATGCTCTTGGGGGATATCCTAGCCTATCCGGTACGGTTTTCTTGGGCAATAGCCTTGCTTTCCTTGCTCACTGCCCTTAGCCTGCAAGTTCTTTCCAACCTGGCCAATGACTATGGCGATGCCAAAAACGGTGCCGACAATGAAAAACGGAACGGCCCGGCACGGATGGTGCAAAGTGGTATCATCAGCATGGCACAAATGAAAACAGGGATCATTTTAAGTTCTCTTTTCAGCCTTATTTGTGGCATATCGCTCTTAGCCATGGGTTGGGCTGTCATTGGCAGGAACGGTGCGATAGCATTGTTGGCCCTTGGGTTGCTGTCCATTTTGGCAGCCATAACCTACACTGCCTCCAAAAGACCTTACGGTTATCGGGGGTTGGGGGATCTGAGTGTGTTTATTTTCTTTGGGTTGGTATCGGTGGGAGGCTCTTATTTCCTGCAGACTGGAGAAATGAGCCCCTGGGTACTGTTACCTGCGGCAGCCATGGGGCTGCTTTGCGCTGGTGTGCTCAACGTAAACAATATGAGGGATATAGAAACCGATGCGCTGGCTCATAAAATAACTGTCCCTGTGGTATTGGGGCTCCGGAAAGCGAAAATATACCATTGGGTACTTATGATGCTGCCTTTGGTATTGTTTGTTATATATCTTAATGCAGTCCATCAGCGTCATTGGCCGGTATTCCTATGTATCTCTTTTATCTTTGTGTTTCATGGAATCCGGGTTTCCCGCAGTACTACCCCAGAAGAAATGAACCCCAACTTGAAGGCCTTGGTGTTGTCCATTTTAGGTTTTGTTTTCTATTTCGGCCTGTGTACTTTTATTGTTTGAAATATTTCAGCTAGATATCAGCATGTCTCGATATACAGCCAGTTTCCAATACTATCCGCTCAAGTTCAAAAAGCCCGCTGGTACTTCGCGCGGCATCTTGTATGAAAAACCTTCATGGTTATTGACAATTCGAGACAATGAACTAGGAATGGAAGGGATTGGAGAAGTGAGTATCATTCCAGGATTGAGCGTAGATCCTGAGGATGAAATAGAGGCCACCCTTGTAGAATTATGTTTGCAAATTGAGTCGGCAGGGGACCTTGAATCCATCTCCGTAAATACAGAACGCCTACCTTCCATTAAATTCGGGTTAGAAACAGCCATTTTTGATCTATACGGCGGCGGGAAAAGGATTCTATTTGATAATGCATTTTCGCGGGGAGAAAAAGGCATCCCCATCAACGGCCTCGTATGGATGGAAGGGGTAGAGAACATGTTCCATCAGGCTAAGGAAAAAATAGAGCAGGGCTATTCCTGCATCAAATTGAAAGTGGGTGCGTTGGATTTTGAGGCAGAATATAGTTTGTTGCAGAGAATCAGGGACGAACTCAGTGATACCATTGAAATTAGGCTTGATGCCAATGGGGGCTTTGAGGTGGCCGACGCACTTACCAAACTCGCGCGGCTTTCAAAAATCAGAATTCATTCCATTGAACAACCCATAAAACCGCTCCAATGGGAGGTAATGGAAACATTATGCAAACAAAGCCCAATACCAATCGCCCTTGATGAAGAATTGATTGGGGTTTGGAGCAGAAGCCGAAAGATCAAATTGCTGGATACCATCCTTCCCCAATATATTATCCTAAAACCTTCTCTCTTGGGTGGTTTTGCAGCCGCTGACGAATGGATTTCATTAGCGGAAGAAAGGGATATAAAATGGTGGGCCACATCGGCTTTGGAGTCCAATATCGGTCTCAATGCCATAGCCCAATGGGTGTGGCAAAAAGACACCGACCTGCCCCAGGGTTTGGGCACGGGTGGGCTGTATCTCGAAAATTATCCGCTACCACTGGAAATTAAAATGGGACAACTACTGTTCAATGCTTAACTACGACTACCAAATCCATGAAAATAATGTGGCTTGGAAGTTAATTTTTGGTGAAGATTTATTATTTTCGCAGATTAGGTGAGTATACTATGAGAAAAGGATTTTTACAAACAACTGCATTATTTTTTACCCTATTTAGCTTGGCCATGCTGCCCCAAAGGGCTCAGGCACAAACCCAGGCATACTTGAAAGGGGTGATAAAAATAGGGAACAGCCAAGATGGCTTTCCTAACATTCTCTATCAGGACCATTTTGGCGGCGGGATTGCCAATATTGGCGACTTAGACGGTGATGGGGTGGCTGATATTGCCATCGGTGCTTATACCGATGCCGTAACTTCTGGGGTTACAGAGGGTTCTGTATATATCCTGTTTATGAATGATGATGGGTCTGTTAAAAGTTATATAAAGACCACGACGCCATCTGGTGCTATTGATTTTGGGATTTCCATCGCTGCCATTGGTGATTTAGATGGTGACGGGATCCCTGATATCGCAGTAGGTGCCAATGGAGATCCAAATACTTCAACTGGAGTCAAATTTTCAGGCAGTGTTTACATTTGTTATTTGAAAAAAACTGGCGTCTTCAAAAGTACGGTAAAGATACCCGGTAATACGCTTCCTGGTTTTAGTACCCAAACAGTGAGTGGGCCACAATTTGGCAAAAGGGTAGCTTTGATCGGGGATTACGATAAAGATGGGGTCAACGATATTGTTGTGGGTTGTGACCAAGACAAAATGAATGGTGCCAGCGTTGGTACAACGGCAACGGGGTCTATTTATATTATCGCCTTGAAAACAAATGGGACAGTCAAAAAGGCGGTTAGAATTGACAGATCTTCGGCGAATATAGGCACCTATATTTCCAATAACGACAATTTCGGCTCTGCAGTATATGGCATTGGGGATTATGATGGGGATGGGAATCTTGATATTGCTGTTGGCGCTGCCCAAAATACCGATAATTCCATTATAAACTCTGGTGCCATGTATATCCTTAACTTGGACAAGCCAGTAACCACCGGCTCCCCGGCACCATGGGGACAAGTAAAAAGTGGAGGCGTCACCAAGTATTCCGCTAGTACACCGGGCCTCACAAATTTACCCACTAAAGAATTTTTTGGTGGGTCTATTTGCTATCTCAATAATTTTGGATTTTCCGGATATCATGTTTTTGCGGTTGGAGCCACTGGAGACAATGATTATGCAACTGGTGCCGGGGCCGTATGGCTGCTCTATATAGATAGTACCACAGGCAATGTGGACATTGTGCAAAAAATAAGCGGCAAAAACCCGGCTATTAAAACGAGCATAAACTATATTAGTGGTTCGGATAACTTTGGGTATTCCATTTGCAACTATTCCAGTAGGGATTCAAATTCCACACAAAGATTGGTAATTGGTACCCCTGGGGATACCGATGGCAACTCTACAGGAGGTACAGGCGAGGCATATCTGATAGATATGCGAAAATTTGATTTGAAACTAGATACGGTGATCATTAAGGGCAAGCATGATACATTGTGTGCCAATGCTACTGCTTATATTGGCATGGTAGTCGAGAATCATAGTCATCAGCCTATTTATAATTTACCGGTGCAAGTGGATGCCACTGGGTCTGCAACTTTTAGCGTCAAAGACGTTTTCAACATTAATCTGGGTGTTGGAAAGAAGGATACCTTTTATCTCAGTTCAGCCTTTCCGACCAGTTCCAGCGGGTCCTATAATCTCAAAGGATATATAAAGTACCAAGGCTTGGGGGATTTTAACCAACATAACGACACCTCCACTGGTGTAGTAACTGTACTTCCTGCCCTTTCGCAGCCTTCTTTCGGAAAGGATACCACCTATCTCTGCGTAGGGGATGTGGTTCCACTTGATTTATTGAATGCGGGTGCCAGTACTGTGTATACATGGTACAAGGATGGGGTGGATATGTTTGCCGTTACTGGTGAAAAATACACGATTACAACCGCAGGTAATTACATTGGAATAGCCCAAATAGGTACTTGTGCCGTATCAGATACCATACAAGTGTATTATCGTAAAAGCGCCAATGTGAAACTTGGTCCCGACCAGACAATATGTTACGGCGACAGTACCACGCTTGATTTGGGATACCCTGATGCCGAGCACCACTGGTTCAAGGCCTCAGACCTTAGTTGGACCGATTCGGGTCAGGTATTTGTTGTGGATGATAACAATAGCGATACCTATTGGGGCACGGTCACTTATAACAAACAGTGCAAATATGCCGATACCATAAACATTACCTATAACCATGTGATCGTAAACTTGGGGCCAGACACCATTATGTGCAACGGCCAAAAATATGTATTGGATGCCGCCAACCCAAGTTCAACTTATACTTGGTACCGCAATGGCGTACAGCTTCCAGTTACCGCTCAAACGGATACTGTAACGATACCTGGTACTTATGCCGTGAAAGTGCAAAACGGAAATTGTTTTGGGGTGGATACCATGAAAATAGATTTCCTGTCTGTTCCATCCGTGACATTCAGCCCAAGCTTTGATACTTTGTGCAAATCGGAAACTCGTTTGCTGGATGCGGGCAATGTAGGATATAACCATATCTGGTACAAAAACGGGGTGGATATGAAACTTAACGACACCACCACACAATATACCATTACCAATGATGGGGTATATCAAGTAGTGGTTTCCAATGCCACCAGGGCCAAGTGCAATGCCACGAGCTCTACCACTGAAACCTATAATATACTTAGCGTGAGCTTGGGCCAACCCCAATCAGTGACTTATTGCCAAGGAGAGGTGCGTACCCTCACGGCCACTATTTCCACTACTATCGGCGATACCAAATATTATCAATGGTACAAGGATGGGACGCCTACCTCAACCACACAAACGCAGACCGTAACTGATGCTGGAAAATATTGGGTGGTGGTAAAAGTGGGTAAATGCACTGCGGCAGATACGGTTCAGGTCAATTATACCCCTATTACCATGCCACAGTTCGGGCATAACGATACCCTGCTCTGCAATGGAACTTCCATCACTTTAGACGCGGCCAATCCTGGTGCTTTTTACACTTGGCACACACCGAGAGGGATATTGACCACCGAAAGCATTTCTGCTGATACTACGGGTCTATATAAAATTCATGTGGCCAATGGAACCTGCACCAAGGATACTTTCATCAATGTAGGGTATATAGTAATAAACGTACAACTTGGCAAGGATGATACTTTGTGTTTTGGTAGGCCAATTGCGTTGGATGCAAAGAATACTAACTATAATGCTACTTATCAATGGTACCAAGACGGTAACCCTATTACAGGCGCTACCAACGAAATATATCATCCATTAGTAACGGGAACATATAAGGTGATCGTAAATCAAAAGTACTGCAGCGATAGTGGCCATGTACATGTATATTTCATGGTTTCGCCGGATGTATACCATTTGGACACAACAATATGCGATGATGATTCTCTGGTGTTGGATGCGCATAACCTTGGCGACAAAATACTTTGGGTACCCACTTATGCAAGGACCGAAAAAATAACCATCCGGAAAACATTGAGCCCTACCCCAGTACGGACCTACAAAGCTTATGTAACCAATGGTGGTTGTACAGACACGAGTATTTTCAATATCAGTTTCTATAATCCGGTTACGGTTGCATTGCCTCAAGATATTTACTTATGTGATACTTTAGCAAATGGGGTCACCTTGGATGCTGGTTCCGGGTTTGCCTCTTATGACTGGGAACCAACCGGCGATGTCACTCAACATGAAAGGATAACTTCTGCAGGTACATATACAGTATTGGTTAAGAATATTGGGGGATGCTCTAAAATGGACAGTACCCATGTGTACGAATGCCCACCCAACAATGTATTGGTCCCAAATGCGTTTACACCTGGTCCAAATGGCACATCCAAAGCCGGAGATGACCTTAACGATTCCTTTAAGATTTATAATCTCAATGCTACCGAATACCTGCTTACCATTTACAACCGATGGGGCGAACAAGTATTCAGAAGTACTGACCCCAACAAAGCCTGGGATGGGTATTTCTTAGGCAGTCCTGTACCTGAAGGGGTATATAACTGGACATTGGTTTATAGGCTTCATACGGCAACCGGTACGCCTCCGCAAAAAATAATATCAGGGTATGTAACCTTGATACGACATTAAAGGGTATACTTTCTAACTTATTAAAAGCCTCCTGACTGTTTGGGAGGCTTTTTTTTTGAATTGTTAATAATTAGATAAAGCCCAAATCATCTGGTTTTTACCGGAAGCTGTGGCAGGCTTCGTATTTTTGCTTCATTAATACCAAACTATGCGCGTTGCCCTTATCAAATCTCAAGGATTGATTTTAACCCTTGCTACAATAACCATTTTCTCAGGCTGTACGTCTCGCCATCATCCCAAAACCGGAGAAAAGACGCACCCTCCAAAACTGGTAGTGGGCATAGTGGTTGACCAGATGCGCTATGATTTTCTCTATAGGTATTGGGACAAATATGGAAATGGCGGGTTCAAAAGATTGCTCCGAGATGGATACCTATGTGCCAATACAAATCTCAATTATGTGCCAACCTATACGGGCCCTGGCCATGCTGCCATATATACGGGCACCACACCAACCGTCAATGGGATAGTTGGGAATAATTGGTATGACAGAAACAACGCGAAATCAATATATTGTGTAGAAGATAAATCCGTGAACCCGGTAGGAAGTGCGAACAAGAAGGAAGGACAGATGTCTCCCCGAAACCTGCTTACGAGCACTATTACGGATGAACTAAGGCTGGCAAGCAACATGCGTTCCAAGGTCATTGGGCTTTCCTTAAAAGATCGTGGGTCCATACTCCCTGCAGGGCATAGCGCGAATGCTGCCTATTGGTATGATGGTCAGTCGGGCAATTTTATCAGTAGCACTTATTATATAGATAGCCTGCCAGCTTGGGTGAATGCGTTCAATAACGAGCGGCAACCTACCAAACTCCTTAACCAAGTATGGAACCCCATATTGCCCTTGGATAAATACACTGAAAGCACGAACGACAATACAGATTATGAAGAACCTTTTAAAGGACAGACCCTGCCTGTTTTCCCGTACAGCCTATGGCAAATGAGCGGTAATTCATTTGATTTGCTCCGGGAAACCCCATTTGGCAATACTTATACACGGAATTTTGCCGAAGCTGCCATAAAAGGTGAAAAAATGGGCCAGGGCGATCTTACGGATTTTCTGACAGTAAGTTTTTCATCAACGGACTATGTCGGCCATCGTTTTGGACCTAACTCCGTGGAAATTGAAGATACCTATATCCGGTTTGATAAAGAACTGGAGCAATTTCTGGATTTTTTGGACAGCTATGTGGGGAAGGATAATGTACTCGTGTTTTTGACGGCGGATCATGGAGTGGTAAATGTACCAGCTTTCCTGAAAAGCAAGGGGCTGAACCAGCCAGCAGGGCTGTTCAAACAAGCCTATATCACCGATACCTTGGCTGGGTTCCTCAACAAAACCTATAATGATACCAACTTGGTGCTTGACTACGAAAACCAACAGATCTACCTGAACTATGCCGAAATAAAAGCGAAAAACATAAGCATGGAAGATATCTGTCAAAAAATATCAGCAGAGGTGAAGCACTATCCCGGCGTGGCAAATGTTGTTGCCGGCAATGAATTAGAAGAAAACGAATACACTAACGGTCAATTGCACTTGCTGCAAAACGGTTTCATGCCCTCCAGATCAGGAGATGTTGCCATTGTGCTACAACCTTCTTGGATTGAAGGGAAAGCAAAAGGTACTACCCATGGAAGTGGCTATAGCTATGATACCCATATTCCGCTTATATTCTATGGCTGGAAAATAAGGCCCGGCGTGAGTTATGATCCGGTTTCGGTAACGGATATTGCTCCAACCCTGGCTGCCATGCTGCAAATACAGGCTCCGAACGGGTGCACCGGGAAACCGATAAGCCCATTGGTTCGCTACAACTTAGGCCACTGAAAATAATATTTTTTCGGATAATTTTGGTAGATTTACAGCGTTTTGCATGACAATTTTGGAGCAAAACATGAAAATTTAGCTATAACCACCTGATTTCATATTTCAGCCATGAAAAAGAACCTATTCTTATTTCTTTTATGGAGCCTTCCCATAGCCAGTTTTGCACAAAGTATAACCTATAGCGGCCAGATCGCCTCTATATTGTACAACAACTGCACCAGTTGCCACCATCAAGGTGCTTTGGCTCCTTTCAGCTTAGAAAGTTATTCGGATGCATTCATTGAGCGGACTGCCATTGCAGCCAATACACAAGCTCATATCATGCCACCATGGCCCCCAAATGATAAATACAGTACCTTTATTCATCAGCGCTCATTGACTGATAGCCAGATAAACATGATACAGACGTGGGTGAATAACGGTGCGCCTGAAGGTGACCCTAAGCAGGAACCAGCCGTGCCCTATTTTTCCAATGCTCCAGTATTGGGCACACCCAACCTGGTGACCACCATACCTACCTATACCGTCACCACCACCTCAGACGACTATCGTTGTTTTGCATTTTCATCTGGGTTGACTGCCGATAAATTCATTACCGGGATAGAACCCTTGCCTGGGAACCATAAAATTGTACATCATATCCTGATATATATGGATACAACTGGTGCCTGCCAACAATTGGACGATGCTGATCCTAAACCGGGTTATGCTTCATTCGGGGGTATTGGCAGTGATAATGCCAAGCTACTAGGGGCTTGGGTACCCGGTGCCGGGCCATTGCAACTGCCCAAAGGCATGGGCATAAAAGTGTATAAAAACGGAACTTACGTACTTCAAATACATTATGCACCTCTTAGCAATGGACAATCGGACAATACTTCCATCAATTTTATCTATTCCAAAGACAATACCACCAATCTGAGAGAAGTGACGCTTTCCCCGATATTAAACCATGATTATGATATGGTGAATGGCCCATTGGTAATACCTGCCAATACCAAAAAGTGGTTTCAGGAAAAATTTGTGATCCCAGGGGATTTCAGCCTGTTGAACGTGGCCCCTCACATGCACCTTATTGGCCAGATCATGCGCGTGTATGCCGTGAAGCCCAACAAAGACACGGTGCATATCATATCTATTGACAATTGGGATTTCCACTGGCAGGGCCAATACATGTTCCCACACCCTATGCATTTTACTCAAGGCACTACCTTATATGCCGATGCATACTATGACAATACCGACGATAATCCACATAACCCGAGCAGTCCACCCAAAATGGTGACCGTGGGGGAATCAACACTGAATGAGATGATGCTCTGCTTTTTTGGGTTCCTGCCCTATAAAGCCGGGGACGAGAACTTAGACCTCAATGCACTGACTGAGGTTAGCGGGGTTGATCCCGGATCTATGGATAATGGTCTTACCATGAACCTATTCCCCAATCCAGCTGCGGGTTATTCTAACTTGATGTTCGATTTGTCGGTGGCTCAAAACATTGCCATTGATATTTATAACATGAATGGACAGTTGGTAAAACCTATCATGCAACAAAGAATGAATGAAGGCTACCATGAGTTGCTTATTGATTTGACGGGTTTGGCCGCGGGGGAATATTATTGCCATGTACAAACCGAGCAAGGGATTACCAACAAGAAAATTGTGATAGCCAAGTAAGGGGATTGCAATATTTTGCTATCTTAGCCTCGAAAACGGGAAACTTATGAAACAACTTCTATCCGCCAGAATTCTGGCCTTATTGGCATTTTGTGCCATTTTCGCACAATGCAATGTGCAGTCGGTCACTATCAATACCCTAAAACCGGCGAAAATCACCTTTCCATCATACGTCAATACCTTGGTGCTGGTGGATAGAACCACTTATGCACGCAGGGGGGATGAAGTGATCCATGATCTTTTTTCGGGGGGAATACCTGGGGAAGACCGTGGCGCGGTTCAATCAGCCATTGCTTCACTCAACTCGAATCTTCAACTATCACCTAGGTTCAAAGTGTTAGTGGCTACCGAAGAGTTCAAGGGCAATAGCCTGACCACTTCTTTCCCCGATGCCATGCCTTGGGAAGAAATTCAGTCCATTTGCGACGAATACAAATGTGAAGGGGTGGTAGCCTTTGAGATGTTTGGTTCCAATTTTTCGATAAATAAAGAAGAGCGGAAAGTGCAGGTGCAGCAAAAACAAAGTGATGGCAAATATGTGAACGTAGATGGCATAGAACATTGGGTACACGGTACTGCCAGGGTGCGTATGGGCATCAGGCTCTATGAACCCAAGGCCAAAACCATCATTGACCAACAGCTTTTTACGCAATCCCACACTTGGGATGCCAAAGGCAATAATTTTAGGGATGCTGAGGCCAATCTGATCTCATCATCTGAGGCTACCCGGTTCGTGGCCGACAATGCTGCCAAAAGCTATGCCTACAAGATAGCTCCCATGCCCATCAAACTCAGCAGGCAGTTCTATACATCCTCCAAGAAAGTTCCGGCTATGGAGCAAGGCTCAAAACTATCGAACGTAAACGACTGGAACGGTGCCGTGACGACCTGGCAAAATGCCTTGACTGATGCTACACCCAAAAAGGATGCCGGGCAGCTTTGCATAGACATTGCCGTTGGGTATGAAGTACAGGGAAACCTGGAATTAGCCAAAAAATGGGCCGACCGCGCCTATGTTGACTATAACAACAAAAACGGCAAGTACTATTCCCAAACCTTAGCCAACCGTATGGCCGATGAGCAAAAGGTGGACGAGCAAATGAAGTAGGACCAGAATTCTCAGAATTATAGGATTTTCAGAATTTTTTAGGGCGAAAATAAACTTGATTTGGAAAGGGACGAGCTAACCTATCGCATTATTGGCTGCGCGATAAATGTTCACAATATCATGGGGCCAGGTTTTCAAGAGGTCATCTATCAAAAATGTTTGGCTTTGGAATTGACTGCTTGTGGTTTAGAGTTTGTGAGAGAAAAAGAACATATCATTTACTATAATGGGAATGAGGTGGGAACAAGGCGAGCTGACTTTGCAGTGGAAGGCCAAGTGATTGTTGAATTAAAGGCATTGGTAAACCTCGAAGATGTCCATATTGCCCAAGCGAGGAACTATGTGGAAGCCTATCAATTCCCCAAAGGCTTATTGATAAACTTTGGGGCAAAAAGCCTACAATTCAAGCTTATTTTCAATCAACAGCCCAATCGCAATATCGCAAAACCTAAATAGGTCAATCCGTAACTTTTTTAATTATAGCGTAGTACCTATTCTGGAAATTCTATAATTCTGAGAATTCTGATTCAGACTACAATGGTATGTTCCCGTGCTTCTTCCTCGGCATGTTATCTACCTTGTTTTCCAGCATTTTAAATCCGGAGAGCAGTTTGGCCCGGGTCTCATGGGGTTTGATCACCGCATCAATATAGCCACGTTCAGCCGCTTTGTAGGGGTTGGCAAACATTTCGGTGTATTCGTTTATCTTTTCCTGAAGCTTGGCTTCCGGGTTTTTGTCTGAGGATATTTCACGTTTAAAGATGATCTCAGCAGCTCCTTTGGCACCCATTACTGCGATCTCCGCCATGGGCCAGGCAAAGTTGAGGTCAGCACCGATATGCTTGGAGTTCATGACATCATATGCCCCTCCATAAGCCTTGCGGGTAATGACGGTGATGCGGGGAACAGTGGCTTCTGAAAAAGCATAGAGCAGTTTTGCCCCGTTTTTGATGATGCCATGCCATTCTTGGTCGGTGCCAGGCAGAAAGCCAGGTACATCCACAAACACAAGCAATGGGATATTGAAACAGTCGCAGAAACGCACAAACCGGGCTCCCTTATTGGAAGAATTATTATCCAAAACCCCAGCCAGATAAGCCGGTTGGTTGGCCACAATACCGATGCTTCTGCCTCCCAAGCGCGCAAAACCCACCACAATGTTTTCGGCATAGTCAGCATGTACTTCCAGGAAGGTTTCCTTGTCAATGGTGCCATTGATCACTTCACGGATGTCATAGGGCTGGTTTGGGTTGGCTGGGATAATCTTGTCGAGTTCTTGCCGAGATTCATCTGCCAAAGCTTCATAGGGTAGGGCAGGGGCCTGTTCTTCGCAGTTTTGTGGGACATACGAAAGCAGTTTTTTGATATGTTGTATGCACTCGATCTCGTTTTTGCAGGCAAAATGCGTCACCCCTGATTTGGTGGAATGCGCCGATGCCCCGCCCAGGTCCTCGGAGCTTACTTCCTCATGGGTCACCGTTTTCACCACATTGGGCCCGGTGACAAACATATAGGAAGTGTTTTGCACCATCAATATAAAATCGGTAATGGCAGGGCTATATACCGCACCGCCGGCACATGGCCCCATGATGGCGGATATTTGCGGGATGACCCCAGAGGCCCGGGTATTGCGATAAAAGATATCCGCATATCCCCCCAAGGATACCACCCCCTCTTGGATACGTGCCCCACCGGAATCGTTCAACCCGATGACAGGAGCCCCATTTTTCATGGCGAGATCCATGATCTTCACTATTTTTTCGGCATGGGTTTCTGAGAGCGAGCCCCCGAAAACGGTAAAGTCTTGTGAAAATATATAAATGAGCCTGCTGTTGACTGTTGCATAACCCGTCACCACGCCATCGCCCAGGATCTGTTGTTCATCCATCCCGAAATCGCGGCTGCGGTGGTTCACAAAGGCGCCTATTTCTTGAAAAGAGCCTTCATCCACCAAAAAATGAATCCTTTCCCGGGCCGTGAGTTTACCGCCTTTGTGCTGCTTTGCGATTCGGTCTGCCCCACCTCCCAATAGGGATTCTGCGCGGAGTGTATCTAGTTTTTCTATTGCGTCCATAGGTTTCTAAAAACATGCAAGCTATGAAATATGCCGTTCAATCCCAATACGGATGATTTTTGATTATCCCAAACTGATTTATCATGAATCCGTTTGGTGTATAAGTAGTTGTTGTTAAATAATTTGTGCAATAAATATGATTGAAAAGTTTCATTTTTCAGAACTCAATTGATCTTAGCACTATAAGCAATAGGATGTTTTTTAATGTGTGTGTTCCCATTTGCCTGTGATGGTCTGTTTTACAGGGGTAAGGCCTTGCTTATCCTTCGCATTGACATCTGCACCTCTTCTTATCAATTCAGCGATTACTGTAGCATTTGAATACATGTATGCCAAATGAAGTGCTGTTCGACCGATAGTATCCGTTGCATTGAGGTCTGCTCCTTTTCTGATAAGAAGTAGCGCTATTTTGTTTGATTTTCTCAGGCTGACCATTAAAGGACTTTCGCCCGTTTTGTTTTTGATGTTAATATTGGCCCCTTTTTTAATGAGGAGCTTTATGGTTTTCAGGCTCTCTGCTGGGTCAAACTGGTCAAAATCATCTCCATGAATTGCATAAAACAATGGCGTTTCGCCTGCGAATTCGTCAACTGCGTTTACATCAGCTCCTTTCTTGATCAACAGCTTTGCAATTTCTACATTGTGATATTTTGCAACAAAATGGAGAGGTGTTTGAAGATCAGATTTGCTGGTTTTTACATTAGCGCCTTTGTGGACAAGCATTTTGATAAAATCCGTTCTATTGTTTACGACGGCATACATAATTACAGAATAGCCTTTGGCAGTGAGGTTTATATCTGCACCCTTTTCAATAAGCAACATTGCTACATCAATGTTGCCATGCATAGCAGCTAATATTAGTGGTGTGTATCCTTTGCTATCATGGGCATTTGCATCTGCACCATGTTTCAAGAACAAATGAGCCACCATCGTGTCTCCATAGTATGCAGCTATATGTAAGGGGGTCATTCCCTTATCGTTCTTTGCATTGGCATCTGCACCCTTATCTAAGCAACTTTTTACAAAATCCCAATCTACTTGGGAGAGTTTGGAGTTATCGTTCAGGCGATGGTAATAATATGTTAGCGCACGCATCATTTTTGATGTCTCGGTAGAATCCGTTTTTGGATCCGTTGTTTGCCCATATATCAGACCGGTGCAAGCACTTATAAACAATATGATTAAGGATGCTTTTTTCATGTGTCTAATCCAATTCAGGCCTTATCAGTGCGTATAGCTTACAATCTATCCAATTCCCGTTTTTTTGATAATGCTTTTCAATCGTCCCTTCTTGCTTAAAGCCATTTTTCTCCAATACAACGCTGGATGCAGCATTGCTCGTATAGGTGTAGGCAGTTAATTTTATGAAAGCATGGTTTGCGAATACCATGTCACAAAAGAACCCCACTGCTTTGGTCATCAGGCCTTTGTTCCTATAGGGTTTGGCGATCCAGTATCCTATTTCAGCAGTATGGGCCCGGTTGCCGCTACATGGCATATAGCCAATGCCACCAATGATTTTATTATCGTACCGTAGGGTAAAATTTTCAATGGGTTCATTGCCTTGCTGTTTTTCTATGTTTTCAGCCACCCATTCCTCAGCATGTTTCAACGTGTAGGGATGCGGGATCCTTAATGTATTGTTGTATATGTCAATATCATTGAGGTAGTTAGCAATGTCTGCTACATCCCCTGGCAAAAAATAGCCCAAACTCAAATGGTCATCAATCCTCAGGTTCATACAGTTCAGACAATTCCTCGGTTATTTCCATATTGTGGTACACGGCCTGTATGTCCTCGTCTTCCTCGATCATTTCTATCAGGCGCATGTTTTTCTTGAATTCGTCTGGATCAGGCTTTTTGAAGATTTTTGGGATACGCTCCAAGGTCACGCTATCAGGCTCTATGCCCAGTTCCTTCAGCTTTTTTTGTACGGCGCCAAAATCTTCCCGGGCCGTGGTCACGCTTACTTCCCCTTCTTCTATTTCCACATCTTCGGCACCTGCATCTATCAGGTCCAGGGTCAGTTCATCGGTATCTTTTCCGGCAGGCAAGTGGAATTCTATGATTCCTTTTTGATCGAATATAAACTCAAACGTGCCATTCACGGCCAATAAGCCCCCCATTTTGGAAAAATATTTGCGCACATTGGCCACGGTCCTGTTGATGTTATCGGTAGAGGCCTCCACAAATATGGCCACTTTACCTGGTCCATATCCTTCATAGGTAAGGTCCTGGAAACTTGCCGTGTCCTTATCACCCCCTTTTTTGATGGCCCTGTCAATATTGTCCTTGGGCATATTGGCACCCTTTGCATTTTGGATGGCGAGATATAACCTCGAATTGCCACCCGGGTCCACCCCGCCCAGCTTGGCCGCAACAGTAATCTCTTTGATGAGCTTGGTGAACACCATGGAGCGTTTGTTATCATTGGCTCCTTTCTTGCGTTTTATTTTACTCCATTTGCTATGGCCTGACATGTGCTTGGATTAGTGATTAATGATGGGTGATTGAAATTTGGAATCGATCGAGACCCCTATATATAAGTTCTTTAACGTTTCATACCCACGAACGGTGGGCAGCAAATTTAAAGAAAGATTGTATCGGTGCGGGAATGGGTTTCGTTTCCTGCAAAATATTCATGAATTTTACCCGACAAACCTGTACTATGAACCTCCCTTCTTCGCTTCAAGCTTTCTTTACGGCCCTTATTGCCATGTACTGTGATAATTTTAAAAGACTGTATGGCGCAAGCCTCATCTTTTCTTCTACAGCAGTAGTGGCTGGTTTGCTGCTCTTGCTGCAGGCACCCCCTTCCATGGCAGAAACATTGCGCAAGACTGGCTTTATCACCTTTGGCTTTCAACATGCCAGCAAAATGGAGTCATATTACTTTATAGATTTGTTCAAATCCGTATTCCTGGTGGTCACCGCTTTTGGGGCAGTCGGTTTTATACGGGCTGCGCAAAATGGTACCCCTTCCTTTACTGCGATTGTGTCTAAG
>Ga0206900_1050_pt1 | contig 32004 bp, 4 predicted proteins | sample Alteio_BWOrgHeat_46_FD_153235 | JGI IMG/M metagenome (GOLD analysis project Ga0206900, IMG submission 153235) | Enriched cells from forest soil in Barre Woods Harvard Forest LTER site, Petersham, Massachusetts, United States -... | ecosystem: Environmental > Terrestrial > Soil > Temperate forest > O... | reverse complement strand
CAAGCGTGGCTACACTGAATGTATCCTTGGGTATATCTAGCGTGGTATTCAATACCATCAATAACACCACCAAGCCAGCATCGAGCGAGTACACCAATAATGTGCCGAACCAAGCGTTGAGCACTTCATTGGCCATTGGCGCCACTTATACCTTGACAGTAACAAGGGATGCTTCTGCAATATTCGACGCAATGAACAGGGCGGCATATATTGACTGGAACGGCGACGGCAGCTTTGTAGGCACAGGCGAGATCTACGTATTGGATTCAAACAGCTACAATGCCAGCGTAAGCAAAAAGATCACTGTTCCAAAAACAGCAAAAACAGGTGCTTCGGTACTCCGTATTGCAGCTAACCTGTATAAATATGCGAACAAGCCATGCGGCCAGAACGAGTTCGGTGAATACCAGGACTATCGCCTGTACATCACCCCTTACAACATCCTTCCAGTCATTACATTGAAAGGACACCAAGGGCTGAAAGACACCATCCAGCTTGAGCAAGGATATAGCTACACAGATGCTGGCTATTCTGCATCATCGTTCCTGTATGGAGATATCACCAAGAACGTGAAGATCACTTCCAAGAGAGTGGGTGGAACAGACACTTTCAACAATGTGATCCCAGGTTCTTATGCAATCAATTACAACGTGACCGACTCTGCTGGTAACAAGGCTGTTACCCAGAACAGGATCATTACAGTGACCAAAGATAAAACCCCACCAGCCTTGGTGGTGAACGGTCCTGACACTACCTATATCGAGGTGACCAAGATACCGGTACACCCGGTTCCGGTTCCTTCCGTAAAGAGTGCCATTGACTTGGTTGATGGTCCACTCACTGGAAGTGTGTTCATAGACAGCTCCAAGGTGCAAACCAATATTGTAGGCACCTATGTGGTGGCCTATACAGTAACTGATGTAAGTGGTAACACTGCAACGGCTTACAGGACAATAATAGTTATAGACACTATTGCTCCGGTATTGAATCTTCTTGGCGCCAACCCAATCACAGTAGAAGTATATCATGGATATACCGAGCTGGGAGTCACTGCATCAGACAATTATTACACGGCTGGATCATTGAACCCGGCAGTGGTGATCACAAGCAATGTTGATACGAATCATTTGGGTTCATACACCGTTACCTATAACCTGACGGATGGTTCCGGCAACAAAGCTGTTGCGATAACCCGTACCGTGAACGTGATAGACACCTTGGCGCCGGTGATATCCCTTAATGGGCCTTCAACTGACAGCATTGCTGTATTCAATGCCTACAAGGACCCCGGTGTGACGCTATCAGACAACTATGACGCCAACAGCAACATAGTGGTAACTACTGCAGGTACTTATGTGACTGCCTTCGGAACCAAAAAGGCAGATATCACGGGTGCTGCATATACCATAATATATACAGCCACTGATAAATCAGGCAACCATGCCAGTGTGACCCGTACCGTAAAAGTGCAAGACCGCACCGCACCGGTTATCACATTGGTCGGCGATGTAGCGGTTTCTGTATGTCGCTGGTTCAAATATGTGGATGCAGGTTTCAAGGCATCAGACAACTATGACAAGTATACGGATCTTAAATTTGATTCGGCTGGTACTTTTTATACCATGGGTGGCACGCTGATGGAAAACCTTCTGTACCTGCGCTACAAAGCAACTGACAGGGCAGGCAACTTCAGCTATTCCGGTTTTCGCTATATCGAAGTGAAACCAGAAACTGATTTCACCTGTCTTTCAGGCATAGCACCAGGTTTGAGCTTGGACAAATACATCAATGTATATCCAAACCCGAACAATGGCCAGTTCACCATCAGTGCAAATCTGCCAAACATGCAAAGCGTTCGGATTTCCGTTACCAACATGCTTGGCCAGGAAATAGCCGTGGTGCACAATGGCATATTGAACCAGAACAGCTTCCAGGTTGACCTGAGCAACCAAGCTGCCGGCATCTATCTATTGAACATTGTTTCGGGAAACCAAACCATGACCAAAAGAATAGAGATAACGAAGTAATAAGCACCATTTTTGATAAAAGGCCCGTTCCTGGATCAGGGGCGGGCTTTTTTATTGTGGCGACCTCGTAATATATAGTGTTTCGCAATAAGCCAATATTAACAAAATCTTAAAAAAATTTGGAGGTGGCTGAATTATAGCCTATATTGCGTTCCAAAGGTAAAGATAGGACGAAGTATTTGACATAATTACAAGAAGAGATTCAACGGTTTTCTTACATGGAAACTGTGGTTTTCTTCAAGTTATATCAGTATGCCCGTACCTAGGATAAAAACATTTTCAGTTAAACATGTAAACAGCTAAATCAGTCACAGTATGAAGAAGTTCTACCAAATGATGGTTACCCCCCCAACCCAAAGATTGTCGAGTTTCTTTAAAATCACCGTTCTAACATGCATTACCCTATGCGTGTCGCTCTCAACGGCAAGAGCAACACCCCTCTCCGGCAATTATACCATTGATGCATCAGGAGCGGGCAATTACAAAACATTCTCCCTTGCGGCCACAGACTTGGCCACCAATGGCATTTCAGGCCCTGTTATTTTCAATGTAACTGCGGCCAGCTACACTGAAACGGTAACCATTGGTTCCATTTCGGGGGTTTCTTCCACCAATACCATCACATTTAGGGGCAAAGGGCGATCAGCCACCACGCTCACCTCTGCTGGTAACACGGTAAACATCAACGGGGCAAGCTATATAGGGTTTGACCAGATGTCCATCATTACCACATCCACTACGGGCAACCTTATCAATGCACAAAGCACTGTCTCGTGTAGCATTACCAATTGTATCGTAAAAGGCCCTTTGGGTGCCGGGATACTATACCTTATATATGACTATACAGCAACTGGCCTTACGGTGAACAACAACAATATCACCGGTGGCTATTATGGCTTGTATAGTTATGGATCTGCTAACAGCGCAGCATACGGGAAACTGACCTGTACCAACAACCGTTTTTCGGGGCAACAGGTGGCCTGCTATTATGGCCAATACTCATTTCAGGATAACTTCTCCTATAATGTATGTGACTCCTCAAATGCCACATTGAGTTATGTGATGTTCAATCAATATGAAAATGGCCCAACCGTGACCGGCAATAAATTTTATGCAGCCTCAGTGATTGGGTTGGACATGATACAGGAAAATTTTTATCCGGTGAGCGGCAAACCGGTTACGACTACCATTACCAACAACTTCTTCACCAACAGCACTACAGGATCAGTATTTGATAATCCACAGTATCTATCAGCTTCTTCGGGGGGATGGGTTTTTGCATTCAATACTATCTATAATACCACAGGCGCTACGTATGCAGCCTCTATCCAACCGCAATATTGTGCGGCAAGTACTTGCGTGTTTGCCAGCAATATCATTGTGTCTACCAAGGGCACCAATTCACTCATCATGAATGCCACCAGTAGCCAGTACGCTTTTTCTCAGTTCAATGGCAATGATATCAATTATACAATAGGTACCATTTCATTCACTTACGGTACTACTACCACTACCTATTCTACCTATGCGCTCTATTCGGCAGCGGTACAGTTGTATGGCTACGACTTGAACGGAACCAACTTCAACCCAACATTCAAAAGTATCGTAAAACCTTTTGACCTGCACCTGAGCACTACGGTTGCCGGACCGGTAGGGGTTTCTGTTTCTGGGATAACCACAGATATTGACCAAAACACTAGATATAAGCTGCCCAGTGCAGGTGCGAGCGAATCGTCTTTTGGCATTTCTACCAACAATGCGGGCGTTGTAGGATTGATCGGCCCAAAAAACCCATGTCCAGGTGCTTCCACCACTGTTTCAGTTGATTTGGCCAATCTTGGCACGAATGCCATCACCGGTGTTCAGATAGGCTGGAGTGTGGATGGTACAGCACAATCTACAGCAACCTATAGCAGCACCATTCCCGTGTATGGCGATGTCACAGTATCTTTGGGGAGCTATACTTTTGGAGCCGGTGCAACCCATAAACTAAAGGCTTGGCCGATAAAGCCCAATGGTGTTTCAGATACCAAAGCCGCAGATGATACTTTGTTTTATACGGTGAACCTGTCTCTTAGTGGTACGTATACTTTGAATGCAACGGGCAGTGGTTCTACCAATTTCACTTCGTTCACTGCCGCTGCTGCATACCTCAACAATTATGGGGTTTGCGGTCCCGTTACTATCAATGTGGTTACGGGCACATACACTGAAATTGTCTCATTCAGCACTATTCCCGGAGTATCGGCTACCAATACCGTTACCTTCAGGGGTACGGGTCGTTCCAATACCATACTTACCTCCGCAGGTGCAACCCTGAACATATCTGGGCAGAATTATCTGGCCTTCGATCAAATGACCATTGCTACCACCATTGTGGCAAAAGCCGTGGTAGGGGTATATCTTATCAATGAAAAAAATGCCACCAATTGCAGCATCACCAATTGTATCGTAAAAGCACCTACCGGAACAGGTATCTTATACTTGGTGAATGACAGCAACGGCAACAACAATACTGTATTCAATTGCAACCTTTCAGGTGGATATTATGGCATGTACAGTTATGGTACTCAGGCCAGTGCAGCAAGCGGATCGTTACAGTGTACCTACAACCGCTTCAGTGCACAGCAAAATGCCTGTTACTATGGCCTATATTCCTATCAGGACAATTTTTCCTATAATGTTTGCGATTCGTCCAATACAACGCTTACCGCCAGTATGTATAGCCAGTATGAAAATGGCCCTATCGTGAATGGGAATAAATTCTATGCCACGGCAACCACTGAACTCAACATGTTGCAGGAAAACTTTTATCCAGTGTCCGGCAAACCGCAGACAGCTTATATCACAAACAATTTCTTTGTGGGTGGAACCGTGGAACAAGTGATAGACAACCCACAGAACCTGAGTTCCACTTCGGGCAACTGGGTATTTGCTTTCAACACCATATATAACACCACCGCATCTACCTATGCCGCGGCCATAGAGCCCCAGGCATGCGGTGCATCTACTTGTACCTTTGCCAGCAATATCATCTTTTCCACCAAGGGCACACCTTTATATATGTATGCCTTGAACAGTACCACGGCATTTGCTCAGTACGATGGCAATGATATCAACTTCTCTACCGGTTCCGTGTCATTTACCTATGGGCCTACCACTACCACCTATGCTTCCTATGCACTTTACATAGCTGCAGCACAGGGATATGGTTATGACCTGAATGGCACCAATTTCTCACCCACATTTGTGAGCACCGCCAAGCCATACGATATGCACCTGAGCCCCACGGTTCAAGGCCCGATTGGAGTATGGGCTGCTGGCATTACCACAGATATTGACAAGAACCAGAGGATAAAATATACCGCAGCAGGAGCCGCCGAATCTTTCTTTGGTGGGGTCACTGCCAATGATGCGGGCGTTATCGGCTTGGTAAGCCCCAAAATAGTATGCCCAGGTGCCACGGCATCGGTGGTTGTGGATCTTGCCAATCTTGGTTCCAACGCGATAAACTCTATACAACTTGGCTGGAGCTGGGACGGCGCGCCTCAAACCCCTATCAGCGTAGGTGCCATAACGTTGCCGAATGATGCCATTGTCACTTTGGGAACAGAGACATTTACTGCCGGCGCGAGCCATAAACTGAAAGCCTGGCCAATAAAACCAAATGGGGTTGCAGATGGCAAGGCTTCAAATGATACATTGTTTGCCACCATTGCTCCTGCATTGCCGGCGGGTACCTATACCATAAACTCAACAACAGCAACAGGGGGTACCAATTTTGCCAGCTTTACGGCTGCTGTCAGCGCCCTCAACAATTCCGGTATTTGCGGGCCCGTTGTCTTTAAGGTAAGCGCTGGTACATACACCGAGCAAGTTCAGTTGAATAGCGTAGTCGGCGCATCTGCTACCAATACCATTACTTTTGATGGGAACGATTCATCAAAAACCATATTGACCTATTCCGGTACGGCTGCCGCACCTCATACCTTCCGATTGAACGGTGCCAGTTATGTTACCCTGAAAAGGATGAGCATTACCAACCCAAGTACCACGGGTGCATTTGCGGTACATATTACTGGCGGTGCAAGCTATAACACGGTCACCAATTGTATATTGAAGGTGGATAATTCCACAAACAATACTGGCCTACTCATTCCAGTTGCCATGGTAGGGGCCACTTATACAGCTTCAGGCAATAGTGCCAACTATAATACGATCAACAACAACATCATTATTGGTGGATGGGCCAATGTGGCCATGTATGGTACCAGTGCCACTGCATTGTGTATGGGCAACCAAATCACCAACAACGTGATGACTGGAGGATACCTTTTTGGGGTGAATGCCACCTTTGAAGGCGGGTTTGCGATATCAAACAACAATATTGCCCTCAGGGTTTCGAATGCCAGTGGAACCGTGCTTACCAGTGGAGGATGCATAGGCTCATTTTCTGGCTCTTATGGGACTGCAACCACTGGGATATCCGCAGTGAGCTGTACCTCGCATACCATCAATGCCAATGTGGTGAATGCCACTAGTGCAGGGATACTTGATCAAAGTGCCGATGTGAGTATAGTTGGCGGCAAAAGCTTTATCACCAATAATATGGTGAAAGGGCTGTATTCTATACCCTATCCTGCATGCAACGGAATCTATTTGAATGTGGGGTACAACACGGCCATATATCACAATACCATTTATTTTGTTACCCCGCAGGGTAATGCCTTGCAAGTAGTAAACACCACGACAGCTTCCCAGGGAGCGGATGTGAGGGACAACATCATTTATAAAACAGCATCATGTGCCTATGTGGCCATGATAACGAATGCTGCCTATGTGACCAATTTGGACTATAACGATTATTACAGCACTGGTGGAAATTTTGTGAACCTCGGCGGTGTTGCCTATACTACCCTGGCTACCTTAAAAGCCGGTAACAGCTCCTTCAATCAGAATTGTTGGAACGTTGATCCAGGATTGGCCAATCTGGCACCGGGATCAGAAGATCTGCACTTGGGGTCTTCCAACTTTGGGCTGTATGGCGTATATGTGGGTGTGGACAAAGACATTGACGGCGATCCACGGTGCAAAAATTTCCCGAACATAGGGGCGGATGAAACAAAGCTTGGCAAAGGCAAACCGATCGTCAAATTTTTCCTTACTTCCAATATCTATCCAGGCAGCCCAAGTTTTGTGTTCCAAACTGCCAAGTTTGGCGAACCCAAAACGCACAAGTGGTTCCTGAATGGTGTGGAAGTGAGTGATTCAGTGGTATTGAAGACCACGGCCTTTGTGGTGGGCACCAATACCTTAAAACTGGTGACCCAATATTGCGGTGGTGCCGATTCATTTACCCAGACCTTTACCGTGGCCGCACCAACCGCAGCCCCGAATACGGATTTTATTTCCAACAAAAATTATATCGCCGGTGGTGACATCGTGAATTTTCAGGATATGTCAACCAATGGCCCAGTAAGCTGGAAATGGGAGATATCACCTGACTCTACCGTAGTGGGTGGTGCCAAAATACCTTCATACAATTATGCATTTGGCAGCAGTGCCTATCAAAACCCACAGGTGCAGTTCATCGCTTCTGGCAAGTACAATGTTTGCCTCACACCTTCCAATAGCTTCGGCAAGGGTACCCGCCTTTGCAAAATAAGCTATATCAATGTATTGCCTGCCGTTGCTTTGGGTACCTTAACCTCGGTAACCGATGCTGAAGGTTATTTGTACGATGATGGTGGCCCTACAGCCAACTACTTGGGTGCCAAAGGTACCCCATCAATAGTCATAGCGCCATGTGCGGATAGCGTTTATCTAACTTTTTCTGCTTTTGACTTGAATTGCGGCATTAGCTTCTTACAGCTTTATGAAGGCAAAACCGTGACGGGAAGGCGCTTGGACCCATGTGGCGGTTCTGGGCTTACCAGCGGATTTACGGGCGGTTCTTCGGGCGGTACCAGTTGCGCAACGGCATGTATGCCAAATGTGCTCAAACCAGATACCTTCCGAGCAAAATCTGCCATGACCATTCAAATGAATGACGGGACAACTTCCCTAGGAAGAGGGTTCTCAGCCCACTGGTGGAGCAAACCACTTTCAGGTTTGAAAAAGGCTAAAGCTTCTTTTACGGTAACGGCTAGCCATGATTCAGTTTGTACGAATGGACAGACGAATTTTGTGAACACGAGTACCCCTGGCGGACCTGGTGATATCATCAACTATCTATGGGACCTCGATGGTGACCCTACAACGTTTGAGTGTGTAGGTGCTTGCGCAACAGCTATTTGGCCATATTTTACCCCTGGCCCGATAAAGGTGACATTGATCGCAAACAGTTGTGGAGGTGCCGATACTTTCTCAAGAGTATTGACGGTATATGATCCAGCAAAACCTAAAACTGCTATATTGGCAGACAATGTGAACCCAACCGTGGGGAGCATTGTATTCTTTAGCGCTCCTATCAAACAGTGCGTGGATGATTATGTATGGACGATCACCAAATCTGTCTTCACCGGTAATGGAACAGGATATGCTTCCTATGTGAACGGAACCAACAACCTGAGTTCCAACCCTAAGGTGACTTTCTCAGATACTGGGTATTATGATGTGAAACTATATGTTGACAATTTGACCGGGCAACAACAGGATTCGCTTACCATCAAGAAATATATCCATGCCCGCGCCCCTTATTGTGTACCTGATGTGGCTACAATGAACCAAGGCCTTGGTATCAGCAAAATCACATTGAATACCCTTACCAACAGTACCACACAAGCACAGCAACCATATACTGACTTTACATCCAACCAGTTGGCAACAACCACATTGGCGCAAGGTGTGAAATATCCGCTCACCATATCAAGGAACCCATCCTTGCTGTTTGAGCCGATCAACAGGACAGTATATATAGACTGGAACGAAGATGGGGTTTTCAGCAGCAATGAAGTGGCAGCCAATGATTCCAATTCATTTTCGACTACTTTTTCTGGCAGTATCACTGTTCCAAGGAATGCAAAAATTGGGGCGACCACCATGCGGGTAGCTGTAAACAGGGGGATATATAGCAACAAGCCTTGTGGCCAGAACGAGTTCGGGGAATATCAAGATTTCCGCATCTATGTTATCGCCTACAATCTGCCCCCAGTTATCACCCTGAAAGGACACCAAGGATTGACTGATACCATAAAAATAGAACAAGGGCATCTCTATATAGAACCAGGCTATACTGCCTCATCCTATCTATATGGAAACATGACACCGTATGTGAAAAGGACTTCAAAAAGGATAGGAAGCTCCAATCCTTTGGATACCTTCAGCAATGTGCTGCCAGCCACCTACCTTTTCAGTTACAACCTTACAGACTCCATTGGCAACAAAGCCATTACCCAATTCCGGGTGGTGCAAGTGACCAAAGACAACACACCTCCGGCCTTGGTGATTGCCGGACCAGATACCACTATCATGGAAGTGACCCCTACGGCCCTCAGCCCATTCCCGGCACCTAAGGTGGTGAGTGCATTGGACCAAGTGGATGGCGACCTGAGCGGAAGCGTGGTGAACGATGCCTCGAAGGTTACCAGTAATATATTGGGCTTGTATGTGATCACCTATACGGTGAGCGACATCAACGGCAATGTTGCCACAGTGTACAGATATGTGAAAATCATAGATACCATTAGCCCGAAAATGAAGATCTTGGGCAAGGATACCATTAAAGTAGAAGTAAAAACTGCTTATGCAGATGCAGGGGTATCTACATCGGACAATTATTATGCGCCGGGAACATTAGGTCCTTTGGTGAAAGTGAATAATGGCTTAAACCTAGATGTTTTGGGAACTTACACCATTACCTATAACCTTACAGATCCTTCGGGAAATGTGGCAGATCCAGTAACCAGGACTGTGATAGTGATAGACACTGTGCCGCCGATGATCATACTCAATGGTCCAGCAACGGACAGCCTTCCTGTATTCAAGAAATACAAAGACCCGGGTGTGAATGTCACGGATAACTACTATACCACACCTGACATAAACTTGGTGGTGACAGGTACATTCTATACCAATTTCCCTGCTGGTTTTGCGGCAAAAGACACTGGCTCATATACCATCATATACACAGCAACAGATAAGTCAGGCAATACCTCAAGTGTAACACGTATTGTATTGGTGAAGGACATTACCCCACCTATTATCACTTTGAAAGGTGACGAATCGGTAGCTATTTGCAGGTGGTTCAACTATCAAGATGCTGGATATGATGTAAGCGATGATTTTGATAACCAGAAGGACATCAAGATTGATACCTTGGGCAATTATTATCCTAACGGGAATATCATCCAAGGGATCTATACCATACGGTTCAAGGCGACGGATAAAGCGGGCAACTCCTCTATATCTGATTCACGCACCATTTGGGTGAAACCTGCTGATGATCAGACCTGTGTATCTGGTATCGCTCCGGGGTTGGGCATGGACAGCTATGTGAAAGTATATCCTAACCCTAACACTGGCCTGTGCACGGTAGATGTGAACCTGCCTGCGGCCCAACGGGTGCGGATGAGCATCACCAATATGTTGGGACAGGAAATAGAATTGGTACACAATGGGGTCATTGGCCAAGATAAATTCACCATTGACCTGAGCAACCAACAAAGTGGCATTTATTTCTTGAATATTGTATCAGAACACGAAACACTCGTGAAAAGGATAGAAGTGACAAAGTGAACAGAGTGAGGAATTGGAGCGGTGAAGAAATCCTGCCCCCTAGCTTGTGGGGCAGGATTTTTAAACCTCAAAAAAATGACCTTTTTTGATTTATTTTTTTAAATGCGAAACATTACGATGAAAACTTTCAACAAACCTACTTTCGGCACCCCCAAACCCCAAAGAAAGTGGAACAAGATAAAGGTTCCTGTTTTGTCTTTTTTTCTGCTGTTGCTGAGCCTATCGGGGGCAAAAGCTGTTGCGCTATCAGGTATATATAATATAGATGCAACGGGTTCCATACCGGGTAGCTATAAAACATTCACCCTGGCTGTCTCGGATCTGAAGACCTTGGGAGTATCGGGGCCTGTAGTGTTCAATGCCACTGCAGCCACCTACTCTGAATCTATAACCATCCCGGCGATCACGGGGGCATCTGCCACCAATACCATTACTTTTAGGGGCAAAGGCAGGTCTTCCACCATACTTACCTCTACAGCGGGCACGGTGAGCATATTTGGGGCGAGCTATATCAATTTCGACCAGATGTCAATCATAACCACAGGTACCACTGGTGACCTGATCAATGCACAGGCCACCAACTATTGCAGTGTAACCAATTGTATTGTGAAGGGAGCTACCACCGGTTCTGGGATACTTATATATGGCTACAATTCCAATTCTTTGACGGTGTTCAACAATAACATGTTTGGCGGCCAATATGGGCTGTATTGCTATGGAACACAGGCAAGTGCTACCTATGGAAACCTGATGTGTACCAACAATCGCTTTACCAATCAAATCCTTACGGCCTATTACTCATTCTATGGATACAACGATAATTTCTCCTACAATGTAGTGGATTCTTCGACTTCCAGCCTTACCTATGATATGATCAATGAGTATGAAAATGGACCTACCGTAACCGGTAATAAGTTTTATGCTACTTGTGGGATTGGGCTTGATATGATTCAAGAAAATTATTATCCGGTTTCCGGGAGCCCGCTAACGGCTACCATCACCAATAACTTTTTTACGGGTGCTACCACAGAACAGGTGTTTGACAATCCACAAAACCTGTCATCTACTACAGGCAACTGGATATTCGCTTTCAATACCATATATAATACTACCGCCACTTCGTATGGCGCCATTGTAGAGCCACAGGGTTGTGGCTCGTCTACTTGTGTCTTTGCCAGCAATATCATTTATTCCACCAAGGGTACGCCACTGAACTTGAATGCCATGAACAGCAATGCTGAATTCATACAATATGATGGCAATGATATATATTTTACCACTGGGTCAATTTCATTTACGTATGGCACGCTTACTACCAGCTATACCACCTATGCCTTATATCTGACTGCGGTTCAGGGATATGGATACGACCTGAATGGGACCAACTTCAATCCGACGTTCAACAGCACTGTGAAGCCTTTTGACTTGCACCTCAGCCCATCAGTACAGGGACCTGTAGGTGTTTGGGTGAGTGGTATTTCTGTGGACATTGACAAGAATGCCAGGCTTAAATATACTGCCGCAGGTGCCAGTGAATCTTTTTATGGAGATGTAAACAACGATGCCGGGATTATTGGTCTCGTAGGACCAAAAATCGTTTGTCCAGGAGCTTCGGCTTCTATTATTGTTGAGCTTGCAAACCTTGGCACCAATGCCATCACTTCTTGCCAAGTGGGCTGGAGCTGGGATGGTGTACCGCAAACTGCTGTAAGTACCGGTTCTGTACCGATACCTGCAGATGCCATAGTTACTTTGGGAAGCCAAACTTTTGCTGCAGGTGTTACGCATAAATTGAAAGCCTGGCCGATAAAACCCAATGGGGTACAAGATGGCAAAGCCACCAATGACACATTGTTTGCAACTATCACACCCGCACTGACTGGTACTTATACCATAAACCCAGCGGGCGGTAGCGGCAGTTCCAATTTCACGAGCTTTACCTCCGCCGTTAATTATCTCAACGCCAATGGGGTATGTGGGCCGGTGGTCTTCAATGTAAACAAAGGGACCTATAACGAACAAGTATCTTTGAATAACGTGCAAGGCAGTTCATCTTCCAATACCATCACATTTGATGGGGGTGATTCTACCAAAACCATTATCACCTATCCGGGCAGTGCCACATTGCCCTATACCTTTAGGTTAAACGGTGCCAATTATGTAACCCTGAAACGGTTGAACATCGTAAACACAGGTGCCACAAATGGATTTACTGTGCACATGACCAATGGCGCCAGTTACAACACCTTGACAAGTTGCAATATCAATGCTGTGAATACCGCATCAGCCACAACGGTGATAGGGGTGGGCATCATGGGTCCATTGTACAACACACCTGGCAATAATGGCAACTATAACAATATAGTAAACAACAATATAGATGGAGCATATGCCAATGTGGTGGTATATGGCAATACTGCCACCAATGTTGGCCTAGGCAACAACGTATCAAAAAACAAAATGACCGGTGCATACCTCTATGGCATTTATAACAGTTTTCAAAGTGGGTTTACCTATACAGGCAATAAAATCATACTAAGGGTGACCGCTACGGGGGTAAGTATTTCTATTACCGGAACAGGTTCAAGTTCTACCACCAACTATGCTGCCACGTATGGTATTTCATGCACATCCAGTGACAATCATATCATCAGCAACAACATTACTTCATCAAGCCTTACAGGGGTTCTTGATGCAAGTGCTGACGTGGGTATTTTGGGCGGGAAGAGCATGATCTATAATAACATGTGCTATGGGTTTTTCTTGTCCACCAGTGTGGGCATAAATGTGAACATTGGCTATAACACGGGAGTGTATCATAACACGATATTTCATGCGGGTACAGGGGGCAGTGCCATGACATTGACAAACACAGGTGCCACTGCAGCCCAAGGAATAGATGCCAGGGACAATATCCTATACAAGACCAATGCAAATGCCTATTGCATCACGGTGGTTACGGCAAGTTTTGCCGCAAACTTGGACTATAATGATTACTATGCCAGTACGGGTGGCAACCTCGCCAATTTTGGGGGTACTGCCTACACTTCTTTGGCCACTTTGGTGACGGCCAACCCTTCTTACAACCAACATTGTTTTAATACTGACCCTCTTTTGGCCAATATTGCGCCAGGATACGAAGACCTACACTTGGCAGCCAAGACATTTGGCCTTCCAGGTGTTTACGTAGGGGTGAGCACGGATATCGACGGAGATCCCCGCTGTGTGCTTTTCCCAAATATCGGCGCGGATGAAACAAGCTATGGCAAAGGAAAGCCAGTGGTGAAGTTCTTCATTACTTCCAACATCTACCCGGGCAGCCCAAGCTATGTGTACCAAACAGGCAAGGTAGGGGAGCCAAAAGCATTCCATTGGTACCTCAATGGTGTGCACATCAGTGACTCAGTTGTTCTTAAGACAAGTGCTTTTGTGGCAGGCAGCAATACCTTGAAACTGGTGACCCAGTCTTGCGGTGGCAATGACTCTTTCCAACAGACATTCAATGTGGCGGCACCTACGTCTGTCCCTTCCACTGATTTCATTTCCAATAAGAACTATATAACTGCCGGCGATAACGTATCCTTCCTGGATCAATCCACCAATGGCCCGACGACTTGGTCTTGGCAAGTGTCGCCAGATTCTGTGGTGCTTAGTGGTGTGAAAATCCCGTCGTATAAATTCCTTTTCGGATCGGCCCAATATCAGAACCCACAGATGCAGTTTGTGGCGGCCGGCAAATACAATATCTGCCTCACTGCCAGCAATGGTATAGGCAGGGGGAACCGGAATTGTAAGATAGCCTATATCACGGTGGTAAATGGTGTGAACCTTGGTTCCATAAATACTACAAGTGATGCGGCTGGGTATCTCTATGACGATGGAGGCCCGAATGCCAACTATTTGGCTACCAAAGCCACGCCATCCATCCTTATTGCTCCGTGTGCTGACAGCGTTTACTTGACGTTTTCAATGTTCGACCTGAACTGTGGGTACAGCTTTATGCAGTTGTATGAAGGGGTAGATGCCACTGGCAGGCGGTTGGATCCTTGCGGCGGCAGTGGCCTGTCAAGCGGCTTCAATGGTGGGCCTACAAGTGGTGCGGTTTGTGCTATTGCCTGTGTGCCTAATATCACCAAACCTGATACCTTCAAGGCAAAATCATCCATGTTTATCCAAATGAACGATGGCAACGTGGCATCTGGCAAAGGGTTTGCAGCCTATTGGTGGAGCAAACCACTTTCGCATGCCAATAAAGTAAAAGCATCATTTTCTGTTGCTGCCCGTGGCGATTCTATTTGTACCAATTTCCAGGCAAACTTTAAGAACACATCCAATGCCACACCAAAAGACTTGGCCACCTTTCTTTGGGACCTTGATGGTGACCTCACCACATTTGAGTGTGTAGGCACGTGCGCAAATGCCATTTGGCCATATTTCACGCCGGGTCCTGTGAACATTACATTGATTGCAAACAGTTGCGGTGGGTCTGATACTTTTGCGAAGACGATCATGGTATATGATCCTTCTAAACCAAAAGCAGCCATCTATGCTGATAATATAAGCCCTACAGTTGGCAGTGTTGTATTCTTGAGTGCCCCGATAGCCACTTGTGTAGAAGATTATCTATGGACCATAACAAAGTCTTCTTTTTCAGGTAATGGCACGGGATACGCTTCATACGTGAGCGGTACCACCAATGTGAGCGCAAACCCACATGTGACATTCTCCGATACTGGGTATTATGATGTAAAACTGTATGTTGACAATTTATCAGGTCAGCAAAAGGATTCTATTATTTTGAAGAAATATATTCATGTTCGCACCCCGTATTGTGTACCAGATGTGGCCACATTGAACCAAGGAATCGGAATTACGCAAGTAACCCTGAATACCATGAGCAATTCAACCCAGCAAGCGCAGCATACCTATAGCGATTTTACCGGAAACCAAGCATTGACCACTACCCTAGACCAAGGGGTGACCTACCCTGTTTCCATTTCCAGGAATGCATCACTTATTTATGAACCGGTAAACCGTACCGTATTCATAGATTGGGACCAAGATGGTGTGTTCAGCAGCACCGAAGTAGTTGGACGAGATTCAAACTCTTTTTCAACCACGTGGTCGAGCAGCATAACCGTGCCAAGGAAAGCCAAGATTGGTGCTACAACCATGCGGGTTGCGGTAAACCGCGGCTTTTATACCAACAAACCCTGTGGGCAGAATGAATTTGGAGAGTACCAGGATTATAGGATCTATATAGTGGCATACAATGTGCCTCCGGTCATCACACTTATCGGTCATCAAGGTTTTACCGACACATTGAGACTTGAGCAGGGAAATACTTTTGTGGATCCGGGATATTCGGCTACTTCTTACCTGTACGGGAACATGACCAAATTCGTAAAGAGGACTTCAAGGAGAATTGGAAGCTCCAACCCGCTTGACACTTTTAGCAACGTACTTCCAGCTTCATACTTGTTTAGCTACAACGTAACAGACTCTGGTGGAAACAAAGCCATTACCCAATACAGGATCGTACAGGTCACCAAGGACCACACGCCTCCGTTGCTGATTGTGGCTACACCAGATACGACAATCATGGAGGTTACTCCTACAGCCCTTAGCCCATTCCCTGCGCCTTTGGTAATAAGTGCAAACGACCTCGTGGATGGTCCGTTGGCGGGTAATGTGGTAAACGATGCCAGCAAAGTGACCAGTAATATTCTTGGCATGTATGTGATTACCTATACCGTGAGTGATATCAATGGCAACGTGGCTACCGTGTATCGATATGTGAAGATAATAGACACGGTAAGCCCGGTCATGAAATTGGTGGGCAAAGACACCATAACGGTTGAAGTGAACATGCCATATACAGATGCTGGGGTATCCACATCAGACAATTATTATCTGTCACCTGTACTGGGGCCTCTTGTAAAATCAAAAACCGATCTGAACCTATCGAAACTGGGAACATATACCACTACATTCACCCTCACAGACCCGTCTAACAATGTGGCTGCTTCTGTACAAAGAGTGATAAAAGTGGTGGATACCATGAGGCCAACCATCGTGATGATAGGCCCTGGCAATGACAGTATGGGTGTAAATACAGTATATGATGATGCAGGGGTGACAGTAACGGACAATTATGATGCAAAAGCTGATATAAGCCTTGTGGTCGCCGGTACTTTTTATTCCAAATTCTCTGTGGGCAGCAAAGCAAATGTAATAGGGTCGTACACCATCATATATACCGCAACCGATAAATCAGGCAACAGTGCAAGTGCCACGCGCACCGTGTTGGTGAAAGATGTGACGCCGCCTGTTATTACCCTCAAAGGGGAAGAGTCAGTGGCCATTTGCCGTTGGTTCAGCTATGTGGATGCCGGATATGACGTGAGTGACGACTATGACAAGACAAATGTGTTGAAGATTGATACCCTGGGGAATTATTACCCGAACGGCAATTTGATACAAGGCTTTTATACCATTCGGTTCAGGGCCACGGACAATTCGGGCAACAGTTCTATTTCCAACAAGCGGACCATTTGGGTAAAACCTGCCGATGACAATACCTGTGTATCAGGTATAGAACAAGGGTTGAGCCTTGACAAATACATCAATGTTTATCCAAACCCGAACAACGGTATTTGTACCATAGACATTAACCTGCCTTCGCAAGAAAGGGTGCGCATGAGCATTACCAATATGCTGGGTCAGGAAATAGCCGTGGTACAGAACGGGGTTATCGGTCAAAACAAAATAGCTTTGGACCTGAGCAACCAGAAAGCAGGAATGTATTTCTTGAATATCGTAGGTTCTGGGCAAACACTTGTAAAACGGATAGAATTGGTAAAGTAAAGAAAACAAATCAATTAAATAGAGAAAAATCCTGTTTGGCTTACCAAACAGGATTTTTTTGTGATCTACCTTTAGACAGGGCTATGCATGAATAAATGTTAATAATTGCAGGTTTTAAGTTCTATTTTGTTTTTTTTTATATCTTTGTGTAAAGGTAAATAACAAGGTATAGAAACCGAGATGTTCTTGAAGAGGTTTTAGATTTCACTCCTAGAATTTTGCATGTAATCCGAGGCATTTTGGTTCTATATCTTGTCATTGATTAAACCAAAATTATTTAATTGAATACCCCGCACCCGGGAATGAATCAAGTGGGCATGTAAATTTTATCATGGCATGTTCACCGTGTTCGGCCAGCGGGCAGAAATATTAAACCGACCTATACTTCCACAAACAGAGATAAGCTTTATAGGCTATTGAAAAAACGGGGTCATTGGTGACGCCATAAGATTGAGGAATTGATTTGCGTAGTAAGTCCTGCCTGGCCAATGCTTGGCAGGATTTTTTTTAGCCCTAGTGTAAAAAGAACGGCATTTCTTCAAGTATTTTGTTAACAAAAGTTAAGAATATCATTATCTCTGGCACATAAATGGACATTTTTACATATCTTTGCTTAAAGGCAATGTAGAAAGAGCCTGGTTTATTAGGTGAGCCCCCAATCACTCATTCACAATTAAGGGACTTTCCGAATATCTGGCCGATTGTTTCTCTCTGATTGCCGTTGAAGGTATTTAAGTTGATTTAATTATTAAAGGTAGGATACAAGGTATACACATCTACAATTCACGTTTGGGTTTTACGGTTTCATCCGTAATGGTAATGCTGTCAATGATAGCTGTAGGTCTATATGCCGAGTGTCAGGGTTAAAGGTATTAAAAAATAGAAGCAAGGTATTGACAATTATCAATTGGGGTTAATAAAACCGGAGGCATCTTATTGTCGCCAATCTTCTATTTTTCAAAAACGGTTATTTTATTATTATTTATAAAGCGACATTATGTGCAAATTATTCCCCAATTTGAAACGCGTGTTCATAACGGAAGCCGTTAATGACACAGAACATGCCCGGCCTTTATCGGCCAATGGGCGAAAACCATCGGGCCCCGGTACCTTGGGCCTTTTCGCAGCCTTGCTGTTTTGTTCACTGATGTGGACAGGTGCAAAGGCTCAATTGTCAGGTACGTACACCATTAACGGATCGGGCGGAAACTATACCTCAATTGGTGCAGCGGTCAACGACCTGCTTTCCAAAGGGGTGAGCGGCCCGGTAGTGTTCAATGTTGCAGCAGGCACCTATACTGAAACGGCTTATTTTAGCGCGTTCAGTGGCTCTTCTGCCACCAACACTGTTACCTTCAAAGGTGCAGGCAGGGGCAAAACCATCATCCAGAACAGCAGCTACGTTATCCTTTTCAATGGATGTAGCTACGTGACGTTTGACGGCTTTACCATTTCCAACACATCTTCTTCTTACACTGTGTTTGGAAACTATGCGCAATATTGCTCTGTAAAAAACAGTAATCTTTTTGCACCAACATCCAGCGGTAGCCAAAACATTGTTGACCAGTATGATTATAATTTCTCAATCATCAACTGCAACATCCAGGGTGGTTATTATGGCATTTACATGTACGGTTCTCCGGGCAATTTGGCTTATTCGGGGTCTTTGTATAAAAACAACCGTATCACAAACTTCGGTTATTATGCTACTTACATGTATTATGGCAACAACAATACCTTTGACCATAACGTGATTGACTCATCCATTAATGGTTATGGTTATGGTTTTTATTCTTGGTACGAATCTGGTGGTTCTTATATCAACAATACCAGTATTGCCAAGTTATACTATGCCATGTATTACTATTACATGAATGAATATTCAAGTTCCACTCCATTCAAAATCGTGAACAATATAGTGGCCAATGAGCAATGGTACAACTTCTTTATGCCATACTATGCCAGCAACATCACCATTGCCCACAATGATTTCAATTGCCTTACTGAGTGGGGCGTACTGATGGAAGCTTATGGTTCTTCGAATGTAATATTCGCTGATAATCTGGTTACTACTCAATCATCTTCCTATACGGCTGTGTATTTTGAAATCATATCAAGCACGCCTAGTTCCACCTTTTCAATCCTGGATGGCAACAACTACCAGTCGCCTGGTGCCAACGTGGTTGAATATTACAATGGTTCCTCTAGTGTGAACTACGCGACGGTAGCCTTATGGCAAAAAGCGATGGCAACCACTACCTATACCAATCCATTCAATGGGTCCACCAATCCGATGGAAGGCTTTGCAACAAGCTCGTTGCCTTCTTATATAAACGCCAAGGCCAACAATTATCATTTGGTACAAACGGTTACCCAACCATCAGGCGTATATGCTGGCGTGGATGTGGATATTGATGGTGATGCCAGGTGCAAACTGTTCCCTACAGCTGGTGCCGATGAATCTACCTTTGGCAAAAGCAAACCCATCGTGAATTTCTTCTTGCCATCAAGCATTTATCCAAATTCACCAACCACCATATATCAAACAGCTAAGGCAGGCGAACCAAAACTCAACTATTGGTACCTGAATGGCGTACTGGTAAGTGACTCTGTGGTATTGTTTACCAACAAATTTGTTACGGGTACCAACACCCTGAAACTCGTCACCAAATCATGCGGTGGCAATGACTCTGTACAAAAGACTTTTACGGTTGCACCACCAACAGCGGTACCGGGCACCGACTTTATTGCCAGCAAAAACACCATTAAACAAGGAGATTTTGTTACTTTCCATGACTTGAGCACCAATGGCCCAACTACATGGCAGTGGAGCGTTTCCCCTGATTCCGTGATCAATAGCGGTGTAAAAGTACCTGCCATACAATATGTGTTCGGTAGTTCTACTTACCAAAACCCATCTATCCAGTTCAATGCAGGTGGTAAATACAAAATATGTTTGACCACTTCCAACAGTGTTGGTAAGGGATCTGCCGTTTGTAAAACGAATTACATAACAGTGGTTCCTGCCATAAACATGGGTAGTGTATCCGTGGTACACGATGCTTCTGGTTATCTATATGACAATGGTGGGCCAAACAACCCATACCATACCGATGCTGCCAATACCTATACGGAGCAACTCCTGATAGATCCTTGTGCAGACTCAGTGTACCTTACCTTCAGCCAGTTCGATACCTATTGTGGGTATGACTATGTAAGGTTGTTCCAAGGCCGCAACAATGCCGGTCCCAACATCTCTGGCAAATGCACCACCAACGGTACCTATTACACTGGCGGCGGCGGTGGCTTCGGCTTCAGCGGCGGTAGCTACTCAGGCAGCTGTACCTATACATGTATGCCGAACGTGGTGAAACCAGACACCTTCAAGGCAAAGACTGCTATGTTCGTTGAAATGAACACTTATGAAGGTTTTGGCGGTTCCCAAGGTTTCGCAGCCTACTGGTGGAGCAAACCTAAAACATCTGTTAAACCAACAGCTTCATTTACTACCTCTAATGCAGGTGATTCCATTTGTGTGAATGGTGCACTGAACTATACCAATACCACAAAGATTGATCCTAATGACCCAGCTACCTTCCTTTGGGACCTGGATGGTGACATCACCACCTTTGAGTGTATCGGTACTTGTGCCACATCTACCTACCCTTACTTTACTCCAGGCCCAGTAACGGTAACCTTGATCGCAACCAATTGCGGCGGTTCTGATACTGCCAGGCGTACATTGACCGTGTTTGCACCTGCCGCCCCAAAAGCAGCATTTACGGCTGACAACGTGACCCCTACCACCAACGATGTGGTATACTTCACTTCTACCGTTGCAGTATGTGTGGATGATTATAAATGGACCATCACACCATCAGCAGGTACCACCGGTGCAGGCGTTTTTGTAAACGGCAGCAGCAATGTAGCCAGCAACCCTCAGGTGAACTTCACTGGCAATGGTTTTTATGATGTAAGACTGTACGTGGACAACTCTGCTGGTAAGGATTCCATTACCAAAGCGAAATATATTGATGCCCGCAACGCGTATTGCATACCAAGCGTAGCAACCACCAACCCGGCATTGGGTATTTCAGGGGTTCAGTTCAACACCATCAGCAACACTACTACGCCAGCCGCTAGCGAGTATACCAACAATGTTCCCAACCAGACTTTGAGTACTTCATTGGCAGTGGGTGCTACCTATTCCTTGACAGTGACCAGAGATGCTTCAGCCATATTCGACCCAATGAACAGGGCTGCTTACATTGACTGGAATGGCGACGGAAGCTTTGTAGGAGCTGGCGAAATCTACCAATTGGATTCCAATAGCTTTAATGCAAGCGTTACCAAAAAAATCACGGTGCCTAAAACAGCCAAGATTGGTGCAACGGTATTGCGTATCGCTGCGAACCTTTACAAATATGCCAACAAACCTTGTGGGCAGAATGAGTTCGGGGAATACCAAGACTACAGGTTGTACATCACTCCATACAACATTCTTCCTGTTATTACCCTCAAAGGGATACAAGGGTTGAAAGACACCATCAAGTTGGAACAAGGATACACTTGGACCGATCCAGGGTATTCAGCTTCTTCGTTCCTGTATGGCGATATCACCAAACAAGTAGTGATCACCACCAATTTCAGCAATGTGATCCCAGGTACTTATATAGTAAGCTATGATGTAACAGATTCAACCGGCAACAAAGCCATTACCCAAAAAAGGGTGATCAAAGTGACTCCTGATGCAACACCACCAAACTTGCTGGTGAACGGACCTGACACCACTTATATCGAAGTGACCAAGTTCCCTCAGCATCCGGTTCCAGTTCCGACTGTGATCAGTGCCATTGACCTGGTTGATGGGCCGCTTACCAACGAAGTGTTCATTGACAGTGCCAAAGTGCAAACCAACATTGTAGGTACTTATATCGTATCCTACTCAGTATCTGATATCACTGGCAACACGGCAACAGTGTACCGTGCCATCATTGTGATTGACACCATTCCTCCGGTATTGCATTTGTTGGGTGCCGATCCTCTTACCCTGGAAGTGTTTAACACTTTTGTTGATCCAGGCGTAACAGCTTCTGATAACTACTACACATCTGGTTCACTGAATCCTGCAATTACTGTTACAGGCAACGTGGATAACACGACATTGGGTTCTTATACCATAACCTATACCCTTACGGATGGATCTGGTAATAAAGCCATTCCAGTAACCCGTACGGTGAATGTAGTGGATACCATTGCTCCGGTTATTTCATTGAATGGTGCGCCAACAGATAGCGTTGCAGTATTCACTTCTTACAAAGACCCAGGTGTAACCGTATCTGACAATTATGACAAAACTGGCGTAATAGTTACCACTTCTGGTAGCTTCATTACCACCTTTGGTACCAAAAATCCAAATGTTACCGGTTCGGCATACCAAATCATATATACGGCTACTGACAAATCAGGCAACAAGGCCAGCGTAACCCGTACCGTAAAGGTTCAGGACCGCACTGCACCAGTCATCGTGCTCAAAGGCGATGCAGCATTGTCTATCTGTCGCTGGGGAAATTATGTATCTCCAGGATATTCTGTGAGTGACAATTATGATGCACCAAACCAAGTAACCGTTGATTCGGAAGGTAGCTTCCTTACCCAAGGCGGTACCACCATGTTTGGGTTGTACGACGTTCGTTACAAAGCCACGGATAGGGCTGGCAACATTAGCTACTCACCGTACAGGTATATCCAGGTAATTGAAGAAACGGATTTCAAATGCGAATCTTCAGTAGCTCCAAACCTGGGCTTGGACAAATACATCAATGTATATCCTAACCCAACAAGTGGTTTGTGCGTGGTAGATGTGAACCTGCCGGGAACACAACAAGTACGTATGAGCATTACCAATATGCTGGGCCAAGAGATATCTGTGGTACATACAGGCATAATAGGCAAGGATAAACTTACCGTTGACCTCAGCAATGAGAAGAGCGGGGTGTACTTCCTGAATATTGTTTCTGACCATGAAACACTGGTAAAAAGGATAGAACTGACAAAATAGGTCAGGTTTTATTAACCTAAGAGAAGAAAGCGGGCTGCCATTAATAATGGCAGCCCGCTTTCTATTTTAAAAAAGGCCGTTAATTGAATAAAACTCATGTAAAAAGTAATGTTTAGTTCATAGCAAGGCCAATTTTTCCCAATCCCTTTATTTTGAATCCGTAAGAAAACATGAATTCCTTTATATTGGTGGAATCGTATTTTTTTATAAATTTGATTTTTGGTATGCACTTACCTCAATCAAAATACTAAACATGCGCACTTTACAAAACCCACTCCCCACAATAAATTCCCGGAGAAATGCCGTGAGTTTATTGAAGCCGGCAGCATTATTATTGATGTTGCTTACAAGTTGCCTGTATTCTTATGGGCAAACTTATGAAACCACAACCACTGCCAAAGCGGCGGCTGCAAACACCATCCCTTTCGGCAATGCCAGCAACAAGATTGAAATGACACTTGGCGCGTCTGATCTGAACAAGACACCCGTGGCCGGCTACATTTCAAAAATCTATCTCAGGTTCAGCACTGGGAACAAAAGCACGTATTCCAATTTTTCTATTGGTATGACCCAAGTGGCTGCTTCCGCCATAACCACCAGCACCACGTTTACCACGGGGCTTACCACGGTTTTAGGGCCAGCCAATACCACCCTTCAGCCTACAGCAAATACATGGTTGGGGATTTCTCTCGCAAAACCATTCTTCTACGATCCTACAAAGGTTTTGGTGATAACCATGCAACACAATGGATATACCGCCTCCAATAGCATCGGTACGGTCAATGTAACTACCGGATTGGCCAGATATAGGTTGTATGGCACCTATGGCAGTACTTCTGGTAGTGCTACTGGGACACAAAAATGCGATTTCGGATTCGATGTCGGTGGCTACGGGCTTAGCAATGCGGGCGTTTCGAACTTAGTGGCACCCGTGAATTTCTGCGCGAGCAGTACGCCACAAACCATTTCTGTAACGATAAACAATTTCGGGACCAACAGCATAACCGGCGTTAATGTGGGTTGGAGCTTTGATGGCACCGGCCAAACTGCCGTCAGCTATTCTTCTACCATAGCAGCAGGTGGTTCAGCCACCGTGACACTCGGCAGCCAAACATTTGCTTCCGGCGTAAACCATACCCTCAAGGCATGGACCTATAGCCCGAATTCCGTGACTGATACCGTACATGGGGATGATACCTTAAGGGTGGTCAATCTTGCGCCTGCCCTATCCGGAACATTCACCATTGACCCGGCTGGCAGCGGCACTACCAATTTTACTTCATTCTCTGCCGCGGTAACTGCCCTGAATTCAAGCGGGGTTTGTGGCCCGGTCACTTTTAATGTGGCGGCATCAACTTTTACTGAAAACATAACCCTTGCCACAATAGTTGGGGTCTCTTCTACCAATACTGTCACTTTTTTGGGGAAAGGAAGAACCAAAACGGTACTCACAAGTCCTGGGAATACCATAGCCATGGGCACCTGCCAGTATATCACTTTTTCGCAAATGAACATTGTGACTACGGGTAGCAGCAATAACTCGGTTACTTTCCAAGGATCAAAATATTGCTCGGTAACCTATAGCAATATCAATGGGCCCAGCTCTGGCAATGACTATGATGTGTACCTTACTGGCAATACCCAGCATTGTACTGTTGACCACTGTTATATTTCAGGTAATTACAACAATATTTATTTCAATGGAACCGGTGGAACAGCTGCCAACCCCAATGGATTTTGTTCTTTCACCAACAACCGCCTCACGCAATTTGGCTATCAGGCCATATATGCCTATTGTTCCAATACCTATAGCCTTGTTGGGAACACTTATGCAAACAATGTCATTGACTCTTCTGCTTTTAGCTCCGGTATCGGCATAGAGAGTGATGAAGAGAGTGGGGCCACTATTTCAGGCAATATCATTATTGCGCCCAACCTCTACGACCCTCTTGAAGTATATGATGCGAACTACTACTTAAGCACTACGCCTTACCTGATCATAAACAATATATGTTCCAATGCGCAGTACGAAACTGATATTGAAATGTACGCTGCTTCCAATGTTGCCGTTGCCCACAATACATTTTACGGAAATACATCAAGCAATGCAGTATATTTTGACATTGAATCATGTATCTCAAATATCAATATAGCCGACAACATATTTTTTGGGGGTGGGTCTCAACCACCGGCCTATTTTTATATGTATGGTACCAGCTTGCCAGCCCCTTTTGGGATGATGGATGGGAATGACTATTATAACCCAGGTGGCCCACAACTAACTACCGCACCCGATGGCAATACCTATAGTGATATACCCACCTATCAGGCAGCCTTCGCAGCATATACCTATACTTCTTTGTTCAATGGTACGGCCACCCCATTTGAAAGCTATGCATCAAATGTCAACCCGCCATTTATCAAAGCACCCAACAACCTCCATGTAGACCAAACCAAAGCAACCGCGGGTGGTGTATATGCCGGGATAAATGTAGATGTGGATGGTGATGCCAGATGTAAGCTGTTCCCAAGTGCCGGGGCAGATGAATCAAGCTATGGCAAAAGCAAACCTATTGTCAAATTTTTCCTTCCCGCAAAAATATATCCAGGGTCACCTACCTATATATATCAAACAGCAAAAGCCGGTGAGCCGAAAGCCCACCAATGGTACCTGAACGGTGTGAAGGTGAGTGACTCTGTAGTGCTGCACACCAGTGCTTTTGTTACAGGCACCAACTCGCTCAAGTTGGTTACCGAAAGCTGCGGCGGTAATGACTCATTTTCAGCAACCTTTACCGTAGCTGCTCCTACATCTGTACCGGGTACTGACTTTATTGCCAGCAGGAATACGGTGAAACAATCCGAATCCGTTAGGTTTACCGACCTCAGCACCAATGGTCCGACACAATGGGCTTGGTCAGTATCTCCAGATTCAGTAATAGTAAGCGGCGTGAAAGTGCCATCAGTGAATTTCATTTTCGGCTCGGCATCATTCCAAAGCCCTCAGATACAATTCAACTATGGCGGAAAATATAAAATATGCCTCACCACAAGCAATGGGGTAGGTAAGGGTTCTACCGTTTGCAAAACAAATTACATTACCGTGATACCATCTATTAACATGGGATCTGTTTCTGTGGTACACGATGCTTCTGGTTATCTCTTTGATAACGGCGGACCTAACAATCCATATTTTTCTGATCCGAACAACGGGTATGTTGAGTCATTGTTAATTGATCCATGTGCCGACAGTGTGTACTTGACTTTCAGTGTTTTTGATACATATTGTGGCGATGACTATGTGCGGTTGTTCCAGGGCCGTGACAATACGGGTAAAAATATCTCTGGTAGCTGTACCACCAATGGAACCTTCTATCCTCCAGGAGGTGGAGGCTTTGGTTTTACAGGGGGCAGCTACTCAGGTAGTTGTACCTATACCTGTATGCCAAATGTGACCAAACCTGATACTTTCAAAGCCAAAAGTGCCATGTTCATCGAAGCAAGCACATACGATGGTTTTGGTGCGCAAGGTTTTGCCGCCTATTGGTGGAGCAAGCCCAAAACATCTACCAAACCTAAAGCATCGTTCATTACTTCCAATGCTGGTGACTCTATCTGTGTGAACGGCGCACTGAACTATACGAATACCACCAAGAATGACCCGAACGATCCTGTAACCTTCCTTTGGGACCTGGATGGTGATATCGGAACCTTTGAGTGTATCGGTACTTGCGCCACGGCAACCTATCCTTATTTCACCCCTGGCCCAGTGACGGTGACTTTGGTAGCCTCCAACTGCGGCGGTTCTGACACGGCAAAACGGACATTGACCGTTTTTGCACCCGCAGCACCAAAAGCATCATTTACGGCAGACAACGTGGCCCCGACCACCAACGACGTGGTATTCTTTACTTCGACCGTGGTGGCCTGTGTGGATGATTATAAATGGACCATTATTCCATCTGCAGGAACTACGGGAGCAGGAACCTTTGTGAACGGTACCAGTGCTGTGAGCAGTGCCCCACAAGTGAACTTTACCGGTGTCGGTTTTTATGATGTGAGACTGTATGTTGATAACTCTGCCGGCAAGGATTCGATCACCAAGGCTAAATATATAGATGCCCGCAATTCCTATTGCATCCCTAGCGTGGCCACACTCAACCCTGCACTTGGTATATCGTCAGTGTCTTTCAACACAATAAACAATACCACTTCTCCGGCAGCGACAGAATATACAAATAACCTTACAAATCTTTCGCTGAGCACTTCTTTGGCAGTAGGTGCTACCTATACCCTTTCGATATCAAGGGATGGATCAGCCATCTTCGATCCTATGAACAGGGCCGCTTATATTGACTGGAACGGTGATGGTAGCTTTGTAGGTGCAGGGGAAATATATGTGCTTGATTCCAACAGTTATGCCACGAGCGTGAGCAAAAAGATCACCGTACCAAAAACAGCAAAAATTGGCGCCACGGTACTCCGTATAGCAGTGAATTTGTACAAATATGCAAACAACCCTTGTGGTCAAAACCAATTTGGTGAATACCAAGATTATCGTTTGTACATCACTCCATACAATATCCTTCCGGTGATTACCCTCAAAGGGCATCAAGGGCTGAAGGACACCATCAAATTGGAGCAAGGATATAGCTACACTGAGGCTGGGTATTCAGCATCATCGTTTTTGTATGGTGACGTAACCAAGAGTGTGAAGATCACTTCGAAAAGGGTAGGCGGCACCGATACGTTCAACAATGTGATTCCGGGTACCTATATAATCTATTATAATGTTACTGACTCGTCTGGAAATAAAGCGATTACCCAGAACCGTGTGATCGTGGTGACCAAGGACAAGACCCCACCTGCCTTGTTGGTGAACGGACCTGATACCACTTATATAGAAGTGACCCCTTCGCCGATTCACCCAATACCTGTGCCCACTGTGATCAGTGCCATTGACCTCGTTGATGGTCCGCTTACGGGCAGTGTATTCATTGACAGTGCCAAGGTACAGACCAACATCGTTGGCACGTACATAGTCACATACAATGTCACAGATATTTCTGGAAATACGGCTAGCTTGGTGCGGGTTATTCAAGTTATAGATACCATCCCACCAGTACTCAAACTCATTGGCAATGCTACGATGAGCGTAGAGGTATTTACACATTTTACTGACCCAGGTATTACAGTATCTGATAATTATAACTCTGCGGGCCAACTCAATCCTTTGGTTACCGTTACAGGCAATGTGGATACATTGACAGTGGGTACCTACACGCTTACTTATTCCCTCACTGATTTGTCTGGCAATAAGGCCGTGTCAGTTACCCGCACTGTGAAAGTGATAGATACTTTGCCACCAGTTATCAGCCTTAATGGCGCTCCGACTGACAGTGTAGCTGTGTTCACCCCATATTCCGATCCAGGTGTCACGGCATCAGATCTTTATGATGGGAACAATGTAACCATTACTACTTCGGGTACCTTTTATTCTAATTTCCCTGGCGGCAATAACCCAAATATCACAGGCTCTGCATATACTATTATATATACTGCCACCGATAAGTCTGGAAATTCGGCCAGTGTCACGAGGACTGTGAAAGTACAGGACATCACCGCTCCTGTGATAACATTGGCTGGCGACGTTGCTGTATCTGTTTGCAGGTGGTTTAATTATCAGGATGCACGCTTTACAGTGACCGATGACTATAACAAGCCAAGCGAAATGAAGATTGATTCTGAGGGAACATTCTATACAAAAGGGGGTACCACTATGTATGGTTTGTACTACCTACGTTATAAAGCAACGGATAAATCTGGCAACTCCAGCTATTCTGGTTATCGGATCATCGAGGTGAAACGCGAAACAGATTTCACCTGTGTTTCTTCGGTTGCCCCTGGTTTGGGACTTGGCCAATATGTATCAGTATATCCCAACCCGAGCAATGGCAAGTTCAACATCAATGCCAACCTGCCATCGCCGGAAAATATCAGGATCAGTGTATGCAATATGCTGGGCCAAGAAATAGCTGTGGTGCACAATGGTATGCTTGGCCAATCTGGTTTCACGCTTGATCTTAGCAATCAGCCGAATGGCATCTACCTGCTGAACATTGTTTCGGGAAATGAAACCGTGACCAAGAGGATAGAGATAGCAAAATAGACTATAAGGCTTTTTAGGAAGTCAGGATGTTTTTTAAATGGGAGGTTGCTCGGCAGCCTCCCATTTTTATGTGACGGGAATTAACATATGTTAAAAAAGGTTGGGCAAATCTCATGTTGAAGGCCGAGAAAAGATTCTCTGTAAACCTTTCAATGTAAGAATTTATGATAATCTTAGCCTTTTTACAAACATAATATATTGATTAATAACATTATGAATAAAATATTGCTAAAGAAGACAGGATTGAAAGCGTAAGATTTCTTAATGTTAGGGTTACGAAAAGGTTATAAAAGCTATTATATTTGAAAAATTATCTTTAAAAGATGAACATGCAAACTAATTCCTCTACAACAAAAACGAGAATGCGGGCCAGGCCTGCTTTTCTGGGGGTGCTCGCAGCCATGCTGTTGGGCTCCTTACTGTGGTCATCCGGCGCGAAAGCGTTAGCGATGTCAGGTACCTATACCATCAACCCGAGTGGTGGTAACTACACGAGTATCGGCGCTGCCGTTACTGCGTTGTCTTCGAATGGCGTGAGTGCCGCGGTTATTTTCAACGTTTCTGCTTCCACATTCACCGAATCGGTGAGTATCGGCGGCATCACCGGTGCTTCTTCAAAGAACACTATCTCTTTCGTTGGTGCAGGTCGTGGCAAATCCATCATCACTAACTCTTCTACTACGTTGACTTTCAACAGTTCTAGTTGGGTTACTTTTACTGGGTTCTCCATTATCAACACATCCACGGCATATTCGGTGTATTCTCAATACTCCATCAATTGTGGGGTTGCAAATTCTGATATCACGTTGACATCTTCAGGATGCTGCGGGTATTGTATTTATGACTATTACACCACAAACTGGAGCGTGACCAACTGTCATATTTCTGGTGGTTATTATACCATCTTTATATATAGCAGCCCAGGCAACAGCACCTATGCCGGAAACAACTATTCCAATAACAAGATTGTGAATTTTGGTGAAATGGCATTCGAAATCGAGTATGGTAATCAATGTACCTATTACAAGAACATTATTGACTCTGCCAGTGGTGGCTATTATGGTTTTTACAGCTTGTATGAGAGCGGTTCTACCTACAATAGCAACCAGGTGATTGCGAATATTAACTATCCTATTTTGGCAGAGTTGTCAAACTATTATACAAGCACCAATCCATTCAAATTCATCAATAACTATTTTGCCAATGCAACTACTTATTCTTTGATTGAAAACGAATATGCCAGCAATATACTTATTGCCCATAACACGTTCAACGGTGGATCTTCTTATGCATTGTACCTATACGATTACGGTTGTTCAGGCGTTCAAGTTATCAGCAACGTTTTTGCTGGTGGTAGCACTGCCCTGTATCACTATATCAGCTCTTCTGTACCTGGTACTTTTGCTGAAATGGATGGTAACGCTTATATTCCAAATGCAGGTGGTTCACTGGTTTCTTTGAACTCATCTTATAATACCTTGGCTGCATGGCAAACCGCTATGTCTGCCTATACATACAATTCTCCTTACAATGGCAGCAAGAACAATCCTTATGAAGGATATTCTTCTACCACTGCACCAACTTTTATATTGCCTAAAAGAGAGCCAAACATTGACCAGACCAAAACTGCCCCAACGGGTGTGTATGCTGGTATAGATATTGACATCTTTGGCAACCCACGTTGCAAACTGTTCCCAACCGCTGGTTGCGTGGAATCTTCTTTCGGCAAGAGCAAACCTATCGTTAAGTTCTTCTTGCCTTCGAACATCTATCCAGGTTCACCAACCTTTATATACCAAACTGCGAAAGCAGGTGAGCCAAAAGCAAACCATTGGTATCTGAACGGTGTACACGTGAGCGACTCAGTAGTATTGAAAACAAGCTCATTTGTTACAGGCACCAACTGCCTGAAACTGGTGACCCAAACCTGCGGTGGCAATGACTCATTCCAGTCATGCTTCACTGTAGCTGCACCAACTGCAGTACCTGGTACTGACTTCATTGCCAGCAAGAACACCATCACGCAAGGTGGTACCGTTGCATTCCAAGACCTGAGCACCAACGGCCCTACCAAATGGCAGTGGACCGTATCACCAGACTCATTCCTGAACAGTGGTGTGAAAGTGCCTACCGTTAAATTTGTA
>Ga0206900_1049_pt1 | contig 32065 bp, 28 predicted proteins | sample Alteio_BWOrgHeat_46_FD_153235 | JGI IMG/M metagenome (GOLD analysis project Ga0206900, IMG submission 153235) | Enriched cells from forest soil in Barre Woods Harvard Forest LTER site, Petersham, Massachusetts, United States -... | ecosystem: Environmental > Terrestrial > Soil > Temperate forest >... | reverse complement strand
CTTGTACTATTGGCATGTTTTGAGTGAAGGACAACGGTATAGGCATTAGCCCCAAATACAAGGACAGGATATTTGTTATTTTCCAACGGTTGCATACGCGTGAAAAATACACCGGAAGCGGTATCGGGCTTTCCATCTGTAAAAAGAACATCAATTTACACGGAGGCAATATTTGGGTGGAATCTCAGGAGGGCGAAGGCTCTGAATTTTATTTTACCATTCCAATCCGTGATTAGATGGGTTTCATCAATTGGGGGCCTCGTTATTCCCCTGGTTTCTTGGTATTGGGTAAGGGTTTTGGTTTTACGCTAGAAGGATTGACAGGAAATGAGGTGCCGAAACAGCCTTTTTGATCAATCGTCTCCACCCAATAATTACAGGCCTTGTCTGCCATGGTGTATTGATATTTGGTTGCTCCTGCTATGGGTTTGTTGTCAGAATACCATTGATAGGACTTATATTCCTTAGAAGTGGAAACGATATTGGAATCCAAGGTCAAGCTTGGCGTTATGGCTGCGAGATTGGTGTACGCAAAACTATCCTGTACGGCCTGCCAAGCCATCATTTTGGTAAAATTGTCGATGGTGGTCCCTTCCAGGATATATTTGTTCTTTAATCCCACTGGCGATTGATGAAAAATAACGGCAAACATGACACAAGCCCCCAAATAACTGCCTGTCCAGCCGGGATGTCTACCATCCACATCATATAGGTCAAATTTGTCATAAGGCTTTGCAGATAGATAGGGCTCATGGAAGATGCTTGATATCCATCCCACACCAATAGGGGCAATGGTATTGTTTACCCCGGGCAAATGGTTCAGGTAGCTATAGTTGGCCAAGATACGTTTCAGCATTTTTTCGGTATTGTCACCCGGAAACCGATCAGGTAGGCCGCCCTCCAGTTCCCACCCGGCAAAATAGATGATCTTCACACAAGGGATCAGTTTTTTGATGCTGTCCTGCAGTTTCAGGTTATTGGCCAATACTGGACTGGCATAACCCATGGAATCGAATTTGCCCAATGAGTCATAATAAAAACGTTGGTTGTCTTGAAACACAATATAGTCCCATGTCTTGGATTTGATGGCTTGCCAGCAAGAGGCATCCTTGATAAAATAATTGATGGATTGCCCAAAGGCATAATGAAAAGAGATATCGGCTTTTAATCCCGCAGCGGTGACCAGGTTGCTGACCATACCCGGCATATTGTGTGCATTGGTAAAACTGTTCCCAATAAAAAGTACCTGTACCGTTCTAGCCTGGCCATACGAACAAGCGGAGAAGCCCAACAGAAAAAATAAGACAATGGCACTTGGCTTCATGTCACAAATATCAAAATATCTGGCATTAACCGTCCTTTTATTTTATGAGGATGAAGAAATGCGCAAAGCCAGGACGGTTGTGCTGTTTGTGTATTATTTTTCCTAACTTTCGGGACGGAAGAAGAAAGAATGCCGATTTTTAAAAAACAATTTGACCGGGAAGAAGAAAAAGCCCGGCATCATATCTTAAAAAAGCAATTTGGCAAGAAGAAAAAATTGCCCCGTGGATACGGTCTTCATGCCTTGGTGGCCCTTTCCCATTATCCTGAACTCAAGGATATTTCTATCGAATTTGTATATGGTGAAACCGATTCCACAGCCTATTGCCGCCCTGTATTTTCCACGCTGTTGAACTCAGCCAAGGAACGGACCTATAGGGTAGTGATAAGTAAAAAGATACGCAAGAGCAAGGAAGCGGTAAGGTTTCACAACCTAAGTTTCAGTGCACAAATTGGGGTCATTGGGCACGAATTGAGCCATGTGGCTCAGTTTATTGAAAAATCTGCTTTCGAAATGGCCGAAATTGGCCTGCGATATATGGACAATGATTTTAAACGAGAACTTGAAAAAGGAACGGACATACGGGCCATCCATCATGGCTTTGGTTACCAGCTTATTGAATATGCCTACTTGGTGACGGAACTCCAAAAGCAATTCCCTGACGATCCCTATTATCAGACCTATTTTACGTTTTACATGACAGTGGAGGAAATCCTGGCGACGATGAAAGAATTGGAAGGGGAGGAGTAACTTTTGGATGTTGAATGGAGGATAAGGTATATTGCATCCTTTTAGACCAATGATGATGAATTTTTTTGAAGTTAATTCCCTTATTTTGGATCGTGATTGAGGCATCAAACAATATCAGCGGGGAGCTTTTGCCAGGTGAAGTGTTGTTGTGGGCAGGCAGGCCCAATGGGGATATCGTTATCAACTGGCGAGACTTGGGTCTGCTGGTATTTGGCATTATCTGGCTTTTTATTGATGCATTTCTCTGGGGGACTTTATTAAGGTACTATGCTACAAGCTTTTTGTTGTTCAATGTGGGATTTACCTTTATCGGTTTTTTTGCAACGCTCGGACATTTTTTTATGGATGCTTGGCGAAGGAGGGCTTCCGAATATGCGCTCACCAACCAGAGGGTTATTGTTTATAATGGAATGGCCATCAATAGATATAAGGTTCAGAATATTGATAGCCTGTCAAATATAAATTTCATTGAAGACAAGGACGGTTATGGTTCCATGTATTTTGGGTTTATAAAATATAATACCCGACGAAACTTTTTTGCTTTTAACAGTGATTCCGTAACGGGATTTGAAAGGCAGCCTGCTATCCGGAATTTGTATGAACTGATCATTAATGCCCGAGGAAAAAATGGATAGCCAAGAATTCATTTTTTTTGGGGCGCTGAACATGGGCGAAAAGATAGTATGGACGGGAAGACCTTCTCAAAAAGTCAGACTCCATTTTAGTGATTATGTTGCTTTTGTGATTATTGGTTTTATTGTTTACGGGGAATGGGTAACTTTTGATGGCGTGTTCCTACACAATTGGCCAATGCTTTTATATATACCCATGCTTGTAATATTGGCTCTTCACATAGTATTTGGCAGGAACCTTGTATTAACCTGGCTGCAATCCAAAATATCCTATGCAATAACGGATAGACGCATCATCATCCATAATCCCAGCAAAAAATTCCATCTTGTTTCGATTGATATCAAGAGCCTTGCCAAATTACAGTATACAGAGGAAAGGGATGGCAGCGGTTCCATATTTATTGGTGAAACCGAGAGTTTTGGAGAGCTTATTATCCGACGATATTTTATACCAGATTATCCCAGGATATCAAGGATCGCCAATGTAAAGATGGTCTTTGGCATGATCCTACAACAATTAGGCTGAATCACCAGTCTTTACGGAATAGAACGTTCTGGTTATTTTACATCAGCATCCCGCCATCTACATTGATCACCTGACCTGTAATGTAAGAAGACATATCTGAAGCCAAGAAAACGCACAATGCAGCTACATCTTGTGTGGTGCCAGGACGTTTGAGGGGGATAACGGATTGCCATTGTTCCCGCACTTTATCGTCGAGTTCTTCAGTCATTTCGGTCATGATAAAACCGGGGGCCACCACATTGCAACGGATATTGCGGGAGCCGAGTTCCTTCGCCATGGATTTGCTGAAACCGATGATTCCCGCCTTGGATGCCGCGTAGTTGGCTTGGCCAGCATTACCATTCACGCCCACAATCGAACTCATATTGATAAATACCCCGTTCCTTGCCTTGAGCATAGGTTTCATGGCGAACTTGCTCAGGTTGAATATGGATTTTAGGTTGGTGGTCATCACTTCATCCCATTGTTGCTCATTCATCCGCATCAATAGGTTATCACGGGTTATGCCTGCATTGTTCACCACAATGTTCAGGTCGCCAAAGTCTGCCACTACGGCATCTACCAGTTTTTCGGCAGCTATAAAGTCTGATGCATCGCTTTGGTATCCTTTGGCTTTGATACCTAAGGCTGCCAGTTCTGCTTCAACTTTCTGCGCTTTTTCTACGGATGAAGCATAGGTGAAGGCAATATTGGCCCCCTCGGCTGCAAATGCCTTGGCAATGCCCAGCCCGATACCTCGTGTGCCACCGGTAATGAGTGCCGTTTTATTTTGTAAAAAGATTCATTGTATTGTTGTTAAGTTAGTCTGGTACACCCAAAATATCCGAACCAATTTCAAATCATTGATTGGCCACTTACACGGAAACCTGCAATGCTTCCAATACCGTCCTGCCAAGATTTGCGGGAGAATCCACTACATGGATGCCGCAATCGCGCATGATGGCCATTTTGGCGGCTGCCGTATCTTCTGCCCCGCCAATGATGGCACCTGCGTGGCCCATCCTACGGCCTGGAGGTGCGGTTTGTCCGGCAATAAATCCGATGACTGGTTTGGTGCTGTTTTCCTTGATCCAACGGGCGGCGTCAGCTTCCATGCCACCGCCTATTTCCCCGATCATGATGATCGCTTCGGTATCTTTATCGTGCATCAGTAATTGTACGGCTTCAATGGTGGGTGTGCCAATGATTGGGTCACCGCCAATACCGATACAGGTAGATTGGCCCAGCCCGGCTTTGGTCACCTGGTCAACTGCTTCGTAGGTAAGGGTGCCTGAGCGTGAAATAATGCCAATGGTACCAGGATTATGGATAAAACCAGGCATGATGCCTACTTTACATTCTCCGGGGGTAATGATCCCAGGACAGTTGGGCCCGATAAGCCTGCTATCCTTATGATGGCTGAGATATTCTTTTACCATCACCATATCTGATACCGGAATACCTTCTGTAATACATATTATGAGTGCAATACCTGCATCGGCGGCTTCCATGATGGCATCGGCGGCAAAGGCTGGTGGTACAAATATGATGGATACGTTTGCGCCTTCTTTAGCCACGGCATCGGCCACGGTATTGAATATCGGCCTCTCAAGATGGGTAAAGCCCCCCTTGCCCGGGGTGATGCCGCCCACCACGTTGGTGCCATAGTCAATCATTTGCCCGGCATGGAATGTGCCTTCTTTTCCGGTGAATCCCTGAACAATTACCCTCGATTGTTTATTTACTAATACGCTCATGTGATCTTTTTATTGAGGGCGCAAATTACAGAAAAAAATGATGCCCATAATAAAGGAAAGACCGGGAATGCGATTCGGAAGCCGGAAAATGCTATTTTTGTCAAACAGGCAATCAACATGCCTCAATTTTGTTATGCAAAGAGCGTTATATATTATACTGACCTTAGCTATTACCTTGAGTGCCGCGACTGATGGATATGGACAGGCGAAGCCCAAGAAAAAGAAAAAATTTGAAGGGCTGTATGGCAAATCAAGTGATTTTTTGCTCCAAGACTCCTTCAAGTTCATCACCGTTCGAAACGATCCGGAGCATGAACCCAACCTGAGCATATACCTTACCCCGGCCGTGATAGAAATGTATGGCCTGAACGTGAACCTGGGCTATGAGGCATCCGCCCGTTACAGCCTGAAAAAATGGGCTTTTTGGGGCTTGTACCGAGGGGTATATGCAGAGCTGGTGAATAAGAACACCATAGAGCAAAGCAACAGCATCGGTGGGCCTGCGCAACCCCCTGTTACTTTAATGAACGGTGAGATCGGCGGGGAATACCTATATAGAACCAGTGTTGAAAATGATGAAGAGCTGGTTCAGATCGGGCGGTATGGCGACTATACCATGCGCAGAAGGGTAGATGCCGACTACCAAGTGAAATATGGGATTAGGCTAGGGCTACAATATTTTCAAACCTATTTTACGGGTGACCAGATCCCTATTTCAGGATATTATGTGAACGACCCCAAGAAAAAGGTATATGATTTTGGCCCAGGTCAATTGGGCACCAATATGCAGGAAAACATCGTGGACATCGGGTTCTCAAAAACCGGGATCCATGACCTGGAAATTTCCAATTTCACCTTGGGCAACCGTTCCGTAAGCTATAAGACCTATTTATATGGCGACCTGATGTTTGCCCCATCCATTGCCTATACCAATGTGTTGATGAAAAGCTATCCTGATCTGAGCCGTGAACCGATCACTGATTTCAATGTCAACTCTTCCATTCTCAAATCAAGGTTCGGGGGTAGGGTAGGGTTCTTATATACCAACCTGACCAAGCTTGGGATTGACTTTGGCTTTGAAGTGGGTTTCAGGCCGGGTCCATCGTTCATCACCGGAATGTATGGCTTGGGCAAGTTTGGTGTTTCTTTAAACTGCAAAACCAAATAATTGTATAATAGAACAATGAGAAGAACGATTCATGTTTTGGTTTTCATCACCCTTTGTGTCAGCGTTGCCATAGTTTCTTGCGTGAAAGACGATAGCCCTCCTGATTGTATCAAACCCGCCAAACCCACTGCACCGGCATCCCTCAATGTTCCCAACGGAGATACAATACACCTTACCGCCAATGCCACGGCAGGCGCCCGGTTTACCTGGACTGGCCCCAATGGTTTCTACAGCACGGCACAAAATCCGGCCATCCCCAATGCAAACATTGCCAATAACGGGAACTACTGGGTGAAAATACTTGCCGGGAATTGCATCAGCGATTCGGTGGCTACTAATGTATTCGTAAAATCAGATACCACTTGCAGCCTTGGCACCAATGCGGGCAATTTCCCCAATGGCAGCCAAGGGCCTTTTTCCATGTCCACCACTTGTTCCACGGGTCTCAATGGGCGGTATGAACTGATATCCGTGAATGCGGACAGCACGGTGTTGGTAGATGTTGTGATGAACCACAAACCCACGAGCGGGGGCAAATATGTACTCACTGACAACAACAATCCTAGCAGCAATGAGATCTATTATCAGGTGCGCGGCAGCCAGGGAGGTTTCTTTTATGCCAAGGGCAGCCCTGCCTATGTAAAGTACACGAATGGCTTGGTGAATATCGTCATTTGCCAAGTGCCTTTTCCAAACTTGGGCGTATTCAGTGCCAATCTGGGTTGCCATTGAATTTTGATTGAGATAGGGTTTCAGTGGTCCTTTTTAAGGAACTTGAAATCAGCGGATCATTAACCACCCGACTTCAGTCGGGCGAGTTCAATAATCATGTTTTGGCTTTAGCCCTAGAATTCGCAAGGAGTTTATGTGTTGATTTATAAAGAAATATTTGGGCTAAAGCCTGACCATTTCGCAATTATTTACCCCCGACTGAGGGTGGTTAGTGATAATTTATCCAAAAGATTTGGAATACAAGTGGCATTAATCCCTTACTATTTGGCAATGCAATAAAATCCTTAATTTTGCGCCATGGCTTTTTGGCCAAGGAAAGGGAAAAGATTATTTACCAAACAAACATTATGATGAGAAAAATTGCACTTTTGGGCTTGATGATAGTACTTTATACAAGCTGTGCTAAAACCGATTCACCAAACGGAACCAGCGGTTGTACCAAGCCAGCCTCTCCATCGGCATCATACAACAGCCCGGTGGGCACTGGCGGTACCATTAAACTCACGGCATCTACGGTATCTGGGGCTACTTATTCCTGGACGGGTCCCGGTTTTACTTCCACGGATCAAAATCCAGTGATCACCGATGCAGTGCCAAACATGTCAGGCACCTATTCGGTCACCGCAAAAGTAGGTTCCTGTACCAGCGATCCCGGCACGGTGAACGTAACGGTGAGCAATACAGGCAATCCTTGTTCGCAGCCAGATAATACATTGAATGTAAGTGGAATAGGTACGGGCTTGTTAGGGACATGTGTGTCTCAGGCCTCCAATAATTATGAACTGGTTGGATCTGACACCAATGGGGTGTTTCAGATTATCGCCCATTTCGGGAGCATGCCTACCAAGGATGGGACCTACAGTGTCACGGATAATGGTACACCCACTACGTATCAAGTATTCTTTTCTCTTAACAATACGCAAACTGGCCATAATTATCACTCTATACCCGGTTTGGCATATGTGAAAGTGAGCGGCTCCAAGATAAGTGTCAATATTTGCGGGATCACTTTTGCTGATCCGGCCTTTAATGATAGCTATTTGGTATCTACCAATATCACCTGCCAATAGGCTTAGGCTATTTTCAGATCACTAGTTCGGTAAACTGAAGTTCGTATAGTTTCCGGTACAACCCGCCTTGGTTGATGAGATCACTATGGGTACCTGATTCCACGATTCGGCCTTTTTCCATCACCAATATCCGGTCTGCTTTTTGGATAGTGGCCAGCCTATGCGCTATCACAATAGAGGTACGCCCTTTGAGCAATACTTCAGTGGCGTTCTGGATCATATCCTCTGTTTCGTGGTCAATGGATGAGGTAGCTTCATCCAAGATGAGGATGGCTGGGTTTTGCAATATGGCCCGGATAAACGAGATAAGCTGTCTTTGCCCGGTAGATAAGGTTGCTCCCCTTTCTTGTACCTGATACTCAAACCCACCCGGCAGTTTATTGATAAAACGATCGGCCCCGGCCATTCGTGCCGCCTCTTCCATTTGCTCGATGGTGATATTGGGGTTAAAGAGCCTGATATTGTTGGCAATGGTATCAGAGAACAAGAACACATCTTGCAACACCACGGCTATTTGGCTGCGAAGGTTGCTGAGTTCATAATCCTCTACTGGCGTGCCATCAATCCATATATCCCCTTTTTGTTTTTCATAGAGGCGGTTGATCAAACTGGTAACCGATGTTTTGCCAGATCCGGTATGACCCACAATGGCGAGCATTTCTCCGGGCTTCACTTCAAAGGATATATCTTTTAATATCCAGTTTTCATCATTGTAGGCAAACCATACGTTGTTGAACGCAACCTGGCCCTGCATGTCGGGTTTCACTACAGTACCAGTATCTGGTGTGGCATCTACCGTATCCAGCATCGTGAATATGCGCCCCGCGGCTACCATGCCCATCTGCAGGGTATTGAATTTGTCCGCGATCATCCGCACCGGCCTGAAAAGCACGTTGATGAGGAGGATAAACAAAACCATGGTACCGGGATCGGTATGCCCACGCAAAACGAGGTGAGAGCCGCCCCAAATAATAAAAGCCACGGCAATGGCCTGCAATACCTCGATGACGGGAAAGAAAACAGAATAATACATCACCCCACGGATGTTTGCATCCCGGTGGAGTGCGTTTATTTTTTCAAAGCGCTCCAGTTCGCGTTTTTGGCGGTTGAATACCTGTACGATCTGCATGCCGGTGATATGCTCCTGGATAAAAGCACTGAGCTTGGCCACCTGGGTCCGTACGTCCTGAAAAGAGATTTTTACTTTTTCCTTGAATATATAGGCTGCAACGAGCAGGATAGGGAATACCGATAGGCAGTACAGGCTTATTTGCCAACTTTTATAGAACATCACGGATAGGATAAACAGGATCTGCATGGTATCGCCAATGATGCTGATGGAGCCTTCGCCAAATACATCTGCCACGGCTTCCACATCAGAAATGGAACGGGTGATAAGTGTGCCCACGGGAGTGGTATCGTATACCCGCAGCCGGAAACCCAGGATATGGCCAAAAATACGGATGCGCAGGTGTTGGATGGCTTGCTGCCCCAACCAACCATTATAATAGGTTTGGAAATACATGAACAGGGTTTGGCATAGCAATAAACCAAAATACAGGAGGCCAGCGAGGAAAAGGCCATGCTCCACGTTTGCAATGTAAACAGAATCATGTGGGTTGGCAACCTTTCCGATATATTCATTGAATACTTTGCCTACGATAAGCGGGGTGGAAATGGCAATGGCCGAGCCGAGGATCGTAAAAATGATACACATCACCACCACAAACCTATATTGCCGAACCAGCCCGAAAACCCGGCCCAACAACCCGAAATCAAATGCCTTGCCGCTTACTTTATCGTTGCTCATGGTAATATTTCCTCCAATAATCCGGTAGGGTAGGCCACGTGGGTTAGGTATAGGCCTTGGGCAGGTGCCGCAAACCCGGCTGCCACCCTGTCTTTTCCCTCGATTACTTGCCTGAATTCCATCAAACTCATTTTTCCTTTGCCCACTTCCAGCATGGTGCCAACCAGTATACGTACCATGCCCCGCAAAAAACGGTTGGCATGGATGGTAAAGATCAGTTTATCGCCCACGGCCCGCCACCGGGCATCGTTTATGTTGCAAAGATGGTGCTTATTCTGCACATTTATCTTGCTCAGCGCTTCAAAATCGTGGTATTCGGGTAGCATGGCAGCCGCTTCGTTCATCTTGCCAATATCCAATGTTGCATGGATATGTGCAGCAAATTCCAGCAAAAAGGGGTTCTTGGTTTTGGTGATGATATAAGTATAGCCACGGTTCAGCGCACTCCACCTGGCGTGGGCATCTGCGGGTACCTTAAAAAGTTTTTGGGCCGCGATATCAGGCGGCAAAAAGATATTCAGCTTTTGAAGATGGACTGCTGTTAGCTCTTTTTCAGCGTCGAAATGCAGAAAATACTTTCGGGCATGCACCCCCGTATCCGTTCGGCCACATCCTACCACGTATATTTCTTCCCCAAGTTGCAGGGAAAGCTTTTCGTTCAATACTTGCTGTATCCCCAGCCCATTCTTTTGCACCTGCCAGCCCTTGTAATGGGTGCCTTTGTAGGATATCTGTAGGAAGTATCTCAATTAAATGGCTGATTTCACTTTGAGTGCATCAGTTCCTCTATGGCTTCCACTTCCATGGGTATGTGGCCAAGGAGGTCGATAGGTTCACTTTTGGTAATGAGCATATTGCCTTCTATGCGTACGCCTATGCCTTCTTCCTTGATATATATTCCCGGTTCACAGGTGAATATCATGTTTTCTTGAATTGGGCGGTAATGGTTGCCCACATCATGTACATCTATACCCAGAAAATGCGATACCCCGTGCATGAAATATTTGCGGTACAGTGGGTTGGCCTTGTCTTGGTTGTTCACATCGTTCATAGAAAACAGTCCCAGGTCCACACATTCTTTCTCAATGGCTTCCTGGCAGGCCTTGAGGTTATCGCGGAGGATGCGTCCGGGTTTCAGGTTGGCTTTTACTTGATAGAAAACCCGTAATACGGCGTTGTATACTTGTTTTTGGCGAGGACTGAATCGTCCGTTCACAGGGATGCAACGGCTCATGTCTGAGGCATATCCTGCATATTCAGCACCTACGTCCAATAGTAATAGGTCACCATCTTTGCAGGGTTTGTCATTCACTACATAGTGCAATACGCAAGCATTTTTGCCCGAAGCCACAATGGGCTCATAGGCATGGCCGCGGGAACCATTGCTCAGGAACTCATGGGTCAATTCGGCTTCCACCTGGTATTCCATCACACCCGGTTTCACGAAATGGCAGACTCTTTCAAACCCTTTTTTGGTGATACTGGCAGCATGTTTCATGAGTTCTATTTCCACCTCGTGCTTTTTGGCGCGAAGCTGGTGCATGATGGGAGCCAGTCGCTCATAGGTATGGATAGGGTATTTGGTCCTTATTTTGCGCTCGAACCTGAGCTCGGCATAGTCGGCTTCGGAAGAATATCGGGCATGCTCATTGGTGTTCAGGTAGCAGCATTTAGATTCGAACATGATGGCGGGCAGCATTTGCTCAAACATATTGCTCCATTGCACGTTTTTGATCCCCGATACCGCAGTCGCTTGTGCCTTGCTCAGTTTTTCCCCTTCCCAATCGGCGATTTTTTCATTGGTCTCGCGTACAAACAATATTTCTTTCCATTCGTCCAATGGTGCATCTGGAAATAGCACCAAGAACGTTTCCTCTTGATCCACTCCGGTAAGATAAAACATATCAGGGTTTTGCCGCCAAACATGAAAGCTGTCCGCCCCTTTCGGCATCAGGTCATTGGAAACCAGGATGGCTACTGCACCCGGTTTCATGTTTTTCACCAAATTGGCCCGGTTGGCTATAAAAAGCTTATTATCAATAGGTCCATATCTCATAATGGGAATTTTTTATACGTTGGAATAAGGGGGCAAATTAGGGAATTTTGGGCTAAACAAAAGGCGGTAAAAGGCAAAGGGTTAATTGGGGAAAAGTTTAATGCCGATTTATTTTCAGAACAACCTAATCCACGCTTTCAGCTAACTTTTCATTGCCAACAGTTCCCTGAAAAAACTCCTATTTCTTACGGTTCCCTGTTGACTGTAACTGCTAACTGTTCCCTGTCCCCTCCTAACTGTTCAAATGCCCGGAGGCGGTACCGCATTTTTACCATCCGGTATTCCGCACCGGCAAGGAAGACAATGAAAACACATAGGATGATCATTTTCAAAGCACTGAAAATATCGAACTTGGTGGTGATGTCCAAGTATATAAAATATGCAACCACACCTATAGCAATGGATTGTCCGGTTCGGGCAGCGATGAGTGTCGCTTTCACATAATTGAACCGGGTGGCCAATAAAGCCCTGAAAATCCTGCCCCCATCCATCGGGAAGGCAGGCACCAGGTTAAATATCAATAGCCCGGCATTGATAAATAGCATAGTAAGAGGGATATTGTTCCTGACAATAGTCGCCACGGCATCCATGCTTGGAGCATCACCGAGTGTTGCCAACGAATGATTGAGCCATACGACAGGAAGCAACAATATCACCAGGCCCAGGTTGACCAAAGGGCCGCAAATGGTTACAAATAGTTCGTCCTTGGGTTTTTCGGGCATATTATCCAATTGTGCCATTCCACCAATGGGCAGGATCACTATTTGTCGGGTTTGGATGCCCACTTTGCGCGCTGCCAATGCATGGCCATACTCGTGCATCAATACACATACAAAGGCAAGCAGGGTAATGAGGCAATCATATAGTGCTTCGTTGATGCTATGAAACTGATCATAACTAAAATAGCCAACATACAGGAAAATCAAGATAAAGCTATAATGCACCAGTACCTTTATCCCCAACACTTTCCCCAAATATAATGATCCTTTCATTTTGTATCTTTAACCCCAGAACGCCAAATGTTGTTCGCTTCGCCATAAGACAGGTCGTGCCTGTCTCAACAATCGCAATACGCACTACTCAATACGCTGTACGCCCTTACTGTGAAACAAATCCAGTGCCGTAATAATTGCCAATAACCCAAAAACTGGAACTGCCGCCTTGTCCAGGTCCAAATAGTCATTGATAAGGCCATGCACAAAATAGGTGATCAACGCCAATATGGCAGCCATAGCCGTGAGGCGAATCCACGGCTCTTTGCCACGGTATATAAGCTGCATGGATTTGTACAAACTCACTAACACAAGAATTATAACTGTCGCCAAGCCTAAGACACCCTCTTCCGCCAATGGGCCAAGATATTCGCTATGGGCATTGCCCTGGGTACCTGTACGTACGCTGATAATGGTGAGGTCGCGTGCTAACTGGAAGGCTGAGTATTGGAACATATAGGTATTGGGGCCCCATCCAAAAACAGGTCGCTCTTTAAACATCCGTATCGCACAGTGCCAACGGTTCAGCCGCTCAACGTTACTGGCATCGGTGGTGATATTGGAAATGGACTGTACTTTTTGCTCGATGTCCGCTTTTTGGGATACCTTTTTATTGGATTCCAACTTGAAGTATATTTCCGTTTGATAATACCATATAAAGCCCGTGAGCAGCACCGCAAAAAACATAAGGGTGCCGAACCGTATGCGAAGCAGAAAAATCACAAAAAACGCTGACGCACCCCCAATGCCGATCCATGCGGCGCGGGTGAACGAAAAGATGATCCCGGCTATGAGGATACATGATAGGCAGAGCGCGAAAAACTGTTGCCATAGCCCCAATCCGAACGCCTTTCGCTTAAAAGTAAAAAATAGCATGGCAGGAAGCATCAAGCAGAGTACAGCGGCATATACCCCATGGTCAGGGAAAAAAGGTTGTGGCGCTTTGGTGGAGTAGCTCTGTGCAAAGAGATATTGTGAATGGCGCTGAAGCGCATATACCACCACTATGGCCAAGGACAAGGAAAACAACCAGAAAAAAGCCTTGATGGAGGCTTTATCTTTAAAGAGGTGCACGGCCATGAAGTAAAAACAACTCACAAACCAAAACCGAGCAATAAAGAACTTGATGGAAACTATAGGCATGCTGGAGGTACAGGCAGTGATCAATATCCAAGCCAGATTGAAAATAATGGCCAAGGTAATGGGATGTTTCAGCATCTTTTTGTCAATGCCTTCCCCAGTCAAAAATACACCGAGCCAAAACAGGCCCATCATAGCGATCATGAGGGGTTCCGTGGGGAGGTTGATGCCCAAGCCCAGGTCTTCAAAAGTATATTTGATGCTGAGAGGGGTAGCAAAAGCCACAAACAAAAGGACTTTGGTGGGATGGTACACAACGGCCCAACCCATGAATATGACCGCAGGCAACAGGCTAAGCCACAGGGCATCGTACATGTACAATACACAGTTGATGCTTATATATACAAGCATGCCCAGATAGAAAGCCGTGTTTTGCTTTAGGGTAAGCACAGGGTTTATGCCTCCGATTGCCTTTGTTTTTTCATCCGCTGATAATCCCTGAGGTTGGTAAGGAATGCAAAAAACAGGATACTTAGGGCTAAGGCACTCAGCATAGATACCACCAATATAATGATCCTTGCCGGCCAGGCCTTCTTCTCAGCTTTCACCGCATGGTTCACGATAATGGTAGCGGGCAGCATTTTCTCTGCATCCACCACGGCATGCTCATAGTTGGTGCGAACGCCGCTCAGCTCCTTGTTCTCGAACTCTATCCGGTCCAGGAATGATTTTTGTATCGGCGAGTATTTTTGCTGGAGATCCATTTTTATTTTCAGCTCATTGGCCAGGGCCGTTTTATGCCCTTCTAGTGCTTTCAGGTATTCTTGGGTAAGCACGCTGCTTCCCGTTTGGCTATAGGGTGGCACGCCCAGTTCCCCGATTTTTTGCAGGGAATCCACCATTTGGTTGATGAAACGCTGTTTTTCTTCGTATTTGTCCTTCACAATGGCCAATACGTCGCGGGCGCGTTCGTGTAGGATATTGTTTTTTGCGGTATCTGCCAGGGCCGCGATATCATTGGCGATCATAGCCGCAGTATCCTTGCTCTCATCCATCACGGATATATTAATGGACAAGAACTCGGTACGGTGGTAGCTTATGTTCTTTTTGAATTCTTTGTCGAGTTGAGTATTGGGGAAAGCACCGTTTGGGTCTATGCGGTAGTGCTTTATCAGGTCGTATTTCTTTACGATTTTGCTTGTTATTTCATCCGATTGCAGGATCTGGAGCAATTGCTCCGCTTCTTCTTCCTGGCCCAGCGCCAGTACATCGTTTTTCTCTCCTTGGTAGGAGCTAAGGATGGCCTTGGAAATAGAACTGGTAGTGGCAGGGTATAGGACTACGGTACTTTGGTACTTGGGCGGCATGAAATAGGGCAGGGAAAAAATAAATGCCAAAATGCCCGCAACTACCGTAACAATGAGGATGGGCCATTTAAATTCCAAAAGGAAATCCAACACAGTAACAAAATTGAATTCCTTGTCTTTTTTGAAGTTATCTGTCACGCTTTGAACTTTAGGATATTGATAAAGAATTTGAAATCGAACAGACCGATTAAAAACGCAAAGGTAAGGTTAAGCACCGTTAATGTCATCAGGCTATAGGCCCAATTTGAGAACAGATGGTGCATCCCTGCGAAACTGGCCACCGATACCACGATAAACAGGGCCACTTTTGCCCAGTCATTCATGGATTGGTGCAAGTCGAAAACCTGGTGAGCCTTGAGGAACTGTACCCCGCAAACTACAAACTGCGTAGCCAAGGTGGCAACTACTGCACCCAAAACCCCAAGCCTTGGGATGAGGAACAGGTTGACAATGATATTGATGACCAAGCCACCGGCAGCAGTCAGGTTCAGGAAGCGGAGGTTGCCGTTTGCAGTGAGCAGCGTACCATATATATATACGGCACCGAGGGCCAGGAAACTGATCATCAGGTAGGCAAATACATTGCCCAAATAGGGGGATGCCTGGCCTTTGTACAGCAGAAGCATCAATTGGTCCCTATAGAAAAACGAGGCCAGCACCAACAACAGACCGGGTATGAGCAATAACCGGGCAAACACCCGCACGGTATCGGCCAAGGGTTCTTTTTTATGGATATGCCCCGTGAACACCGGCAACAATATGGTGGCAAACAGGAAAGCCACCTGGTTGAAGGCATCCAAGATCCTGTACGCCATGGCATAGATCCCTACTTCATGGTCACCATCCTTGGTCATGTTGAAGACCATGGTACGGTCCACCTGGCTATACAATACCATCAGGAAGGCCAGCACGGCAAAAGGATAGCTTTGGATAAGGATATCTTTGTACAGGATCAATTTTATTTTTGGTTTCTTCAGCTTTATGACGCTTTTGGACAGAACAACGATAGTTATGGCTATAGACGTAATGATATATGAGGCCGTTTGGGCATAGACAAACCATTCTATCTGAAAGGGTTTCGGCATAAAATTTCCCCATAGCATGGTGCCAGCCAACAAGATCATGATCGTCCGGTCAAGCACTGAAAATATGCTATCGGTATTGAAGAGGTAGATCCCCGACAGGCAACTGCGCATATAAAGGATATAGGATGACAATGCTTGGTTAAGCGTGACCCAGAACAGCAGCCCAAAACAGGCAAAGGAAAACAGGGGATGCTCAGGGTTAGCCTGGGTTTCGTTGCGGTTCAGCCACATCATCACCAAACCGATGCCTAGGGTAGCCAGGACATATACCCCGCTCAAGATTAATTTTAAGGGCAGGAAATGTGCCAGGTTGTCCGATAGTTTGTTGGGCGACTGGGCCAGGGTTTTGTTGTTATGCGTATGCAGACCCGGGTCAAGCACCATCTGCAGGTAAAACGAGAGACTGATGATGAAATAATACAGCCCATAATGGTCAATGCCCACGGCACGTTGTACACCCCGGTCCACCCCAAGCAGCCATACCGGCTTGATGATCAAGTTCAAAAAAAGCAGAAAAAATAAGCTCCTAAGGTATTTTGCCTGCATACTTGGCTGCTGAAACGTGTTCTTATCTAACTTATGACGCCCAAAATTAGGTAAAAGCGAGGATTGTATAGGTAGATGGGGTGAATAGGTGAAATGGGTTAATTAGGTTGAATAGGTGGAGAAGGTTGATAAGTTTGAATAAGTGGAGCAGGTTGAGTAGGTTAATTTGGTTAAGTGTCTCGCTACAATAGCCGCAGCTATGAAATGGGGAGCATGAACCGACAGCTCAATATTTCTACCGTAGATCAGCTCATTTATTTTATTTCAAAAAAAGTGGCGGGACGCCTCTGTACCCAACGCCATCGAGACGATGACGAGAGCGAGGCCCGGGAGAATTGTGATCTGAATATAAAATTTACATTCTCGGCCTAAATGTAAATAAATTTAGCGAAAATATTGTGTAACTTCCTCATTACATTGATGTAGCATTAATTATAAAACAAAAACGTCGCCATAGGTGTTGAGATAAAACCCACCCTTTTTGGGAAATTTAAAACCTGCCGGCCATGAATGTAAACATTACGAAATCGGCCTTTACCATCAAATATTTATTTTGTCTGATAATTATCATTCAAATATTTGAATCCATCCGTTCAAGCGCCCAGTGCCAGGGTGCTGATATCGTTGAGAGCCAAAACGGGAACTGTATCCCGGCATTGGTGAGATATATAGTGCAACCCGCATTTGCGGCGGGTACCATTTATTATTGGAATATTGGTGATGGCAAAGGTTTTGTGTTGGGCGGGGACACTTTGTTACATGAATATACCATTGGTGGCAGTTATGGCATTTCGGTAAACATCAAGCAACCGAACGGCAACGAATGTACGATCAAAAAGGATACAGGCTTTCTGGTGTTAAATTCTGCTACCAGCCTGGGGTTTTATGCTGACCAGACCTTATTGTGCCATGTACCGGCAAATGTACACCTCCACGACAGCAGTGGCAATACCACGGGCCGTGATTGGTATATTGACGGCAACCTTTTTCCTGATCATTCAAAAGATATATCAGTACCCATAAATCAGCCTGAAAATGTGACCGTTACGCTCGCGGTGTATAACAAGGGCGGATGTACCCAGTTGGTTTATAAGCCTGCATACGTGCAAGTCGTAAATATGCGAGCCGATTTTTGTAGCCTATTAAAGGAAAATGCCACACACGACCAAATAAGCGCCACTTTTAAAATAAGTTTTGACACGACAGGCGATAATATCAGTTCAATAGACTGGGATTTCCCCGGAGGCAACCCGTCCTCATACCATGGCTATTCCCCGCCCGCTATCCAATATGCCGATATATCCACCCCGCATTCGGTCACCCTATCCATTTCAGCAAGGAATGGTTGCAACATGCAGAACACCAAGACCGATCTGGTCCGGAAATATTATTCAACGGGCAAGGCCACCGTTTGCCAGCAGGATTCTGCCAAAATAAACTACCTGGATACCCATGCACCCTTCCAGGTGTCCGGGTTTAATGGGATAAGTTCCAACTTACCATTAACCTATTATGTTGGCAAAAATGGCTCATATGCCATAAAATTCGGAGCACCGGGATTGGCGGATATTAAATTGGGTATCGTTTACAGTTCATGCAATTGCACCGATACCTTATTGGTACCGGGTTTGTTCAAAGTACTGCCCGACTTTTCTGATTTCACTTCCCCTAACAGGAACCAATGCACCACCCCAGCCAAGGTGAACCTTACTGCATTATCTAACGATTCAAATCCGGGTGCCAACACCTATATATGGCAAATTCTGGATAGTTCTGGTCATCAAATATCGGGATCGCCCATCGGGCCGCTGAAAACCCTTGATACCTCCTTTACTTTTTTGAAAGATGGCCTATACTCCATAAAGTTGATCACGATCAATGCAAATGGATGCATAGATACCATGCTAAAAACCAATTTCTCAAGGATTGGCATCCCTGACAATGATTTTGTTTTACTCTACGATACTATTTGTATTGGAAGTACATTGTCAATCACCAATTTGACTACTTCTGTTGATGATCCAAACAATCCCCTGGGCTATGATTGGGCCTTTCAACTGGAAAGGGACCCAAGCGTCCGTGTCACTTCCAGCGTGCGTTCCCCATCATTTACCTTCGAGTCCCCGGGCATGTACGATCTAAGCTATACCATCACCAGCTATTTAAAGCTTTGTCCATCCACCAGAATCATAAAGCAGGCGGTATTTGTACAAGGGGCAGAATTTACCATCGGCATTTCAGGCAAAGATGGTTGTGCGCCTATTTCCAAGGTTTTTACAGCTACTATAACAGAAAATTTTCCCAATTCGCCGCTGACATATTTTTGGACAGTGGAACCCAGCGACGGTGTGGTCATTCAGGACCCAACCAGCCTGAGCACTTCCATCTATTTTAGCCTTTCGGGTTGCTATTCCATCACTTTTATCACCACGGATCAAAGAAAGTGTTCGTCAAAGAAAACCAGCTATAATATGGTCTGCATCGGCACCCATGCCATTTTCAGTGCTCCTACCATTACCTGTTTAAATACCCCCGTTTCCATCAGCAACAATAGTGGTTTGTCGCCAGATCAGTTCAAGTGGACGGTGAGCCCATCGAGTGGCATAGTGTTCGGGGGCGAAACCGATAATGTGCCCAGCTTAAAAATAACCTCACCCGGCTGTTATACAATAAAACTGCAAACCTCAAAAAGCTCGGTTGCCGGCTGCTATGATACGGTTTCCCATAGGGTATGTGCCTTTGCACGACCTACCATTACCAGTTTATACAGCCCCGATACCTCCAGCAGATGCGCGCCGCGATACGACCAGTTTTTTGCCAGTGCTGTAAATGCAGCCACCTTTTTTTGGGACTATGGAGATGGCACCACCATCGTTACGGCCGATTCTCAGCCCAAGCATGCCTATTTCAAAAACAACAATATCGGTTATACCGTCAAATTGTTGGCGTATGACAAGAACGGGTGCCCATCCGATACCCTAATCCTCATACACTATATCAAGATCAAGGGTCCCGAACCGGATTTCAGGGTCAGCTCACAACCCCCATGCGGCAGTGCCACGGTGCAGTTCTCCAATTACTCCACCTTTGTGTCAAGATATTATTTCTTATATGGGGATCTCTCGGGAGTGGATTCAAACCAGATCAATCCGCATTTTTACAGATTTTTGGATTATTCCATTGACAGCAACGTGTTCCTTCCCCAAATATTTGCCTATGATGAATCGGGTTGTGTGGCCACTGAACAACAGCAAGTTGTTTTGCATAGGCCGCCCTTGATTCAAGTTTCGGTGGATACTTCAGCCGGATGCGTGCCCCTGCATGTCCAATGGCAAAACAATACCCAATACGCCACCAAATATGTTTGGGATTTTGGGGATGGCACCGTTGATTCAACGGTACAGCCCGGGCATACCTTTACCAAAGCTTCCCCGCAGGGCAGTCCCTACAAAATAAACTTGGAAGCCATAGCCCCCAACGGGTGTACCTCCTCGGCATCTGAAGGGCTTGTCACTGTATATCCGCTGCCGATATTGGGTATCAGGGCGCTCACCCTTCAACCGGCCTGTTATCAGGACACGATCCATTTTGCCGGGACATCTGACTTACCACTCAGCCAGTATCAATGGGATTTTGGGGATGGGGACTTGAAAAATGATACTTCATCCTTTATAAACCCTTCATATCATTATTTTTATAGCGGTCGGCATACGGTATCACTTACTGGGACATCCATGAATGGATGCAAAGCTACCCTTACCGATACCAGCACCATCAATATCCTGGATACCCTGCCCCCTCCTGTACCTGAAATTTGTTTCGTTACCGTTACAGCGGCCCAAGGCATAGAGATCGTATATAGAAAGCAAACATCCATACGGTTTGGCTCCAATTCCGTATATCGTTTCCCGCCGCTCAGCTTATTGTACCGTACGGTTTCCAACCAAGATACAGTGGTGCAAGACCTGCCACCGCAGGTAAACGTAAACCAGCAATCCTATACCTATACCATGGCAAGTACGGACCGTTGCGTGCTTACTTCTCTATTGGCGAGGCCACATAGCACCATTTTCCTGCGCGTAAAATCCACCGGCAACCAAGCTATCCTCCTCAACTGGAACAAATATGTAGGCTGGGACAGTGTATCGAGATACGAAATATACCGGCAAAAGAATAACAGCCCGTTGCTGTTGTACTCAAACGTGGGTGCGTCGGACAGTAGTTTTTTGGACAGCGTGCTCTGCCCGGGAATGTATTCCTATTACATAAAAGCCGTGTGCCAGGGGCATCCGTACTTTTCGAACAGCAACATAGCCCAAGATAGCCCTGTATATATATACCCTACTGCCCCAGTTTATGTTATAAGGGCCACAGTGGTCGACAATAAGGAGATAGAAGTGGATTGGGCCCCCAATGGCCAGCCAAATATTGGCAATTATCATATTGCACGTAGTATTGGATATTCTGATTGGCAAAATGATTATGCAGAGACAGATACGCCTGTTTTTATGGACAACAATACCGATGTCAACCAATATTCCTATCATTATCGCATCAGGGTGGCTGACCATTGCGGTTTCATAGGGCCGTGGAGCAATATCGGTACCTCGGTGCTGCTAAAAGGAACGATAAACAACGACAACCGTGTGCTGGATTGGACCTCTTATCAGCTTTGGCTCAAGGGGGTGCAAAATTACCACGTACAGCTTCAGCAACCTGATGGAAGCGTTCAAGATATCGGCACACCCACCGATACCGTGTTCACCGATAGCAATGCCCATGCAGAACTTGGCGATTTTCCGGCTTGCTATACCGTGAACGCCCAGCAAAACCCTAATGGGTTAAATATTATGGGCAACAGCCTATCCAACAAGGTTTGCCTCAACCTACCTGCGAGGCTATTTATCCCAGATGCGTTCACGCCCAATAAAGACAACACGAACGATCTTTTTAAACCCGTGGGGTTATCTATACTCAATGGCGACAATGCAGGTGACCTTAAGTATGATTTCCAAATATACAACCGTTGGGGCGAGCTTGTTTATGAAACCCATGATGTGACCCAAGGCTGGGACGGAAGATTCAAAGGGCAAGATGCACCCATGGATGTATATGTGTATATTATTGAAGCCCACGGACTAAAATACGAAAACTTCTACATGCACGGAACGGTGACGTTGTTGAAGTGAAGTTTGGGTCGTGAGTCTTGGGTCTTGGGTCTTGAGTAGTGAGAATCGTTGATTGCTTGGCCAGCCGTTGCTTTAGCGAAGGGATGCAAAGGATGAATCGACGATGCTAACCTCAACTATCTCAAAAAATCCTAAGGAGAACTAACCATGGAGTGTGCAATTCCCTCTTTACAAAAGGGGGCGGCCTGCCTGGCGCAGACAGGGGGGGATTTAGGCCGGACAAAAGCCGAGTCGGGATATATTTTCATCCTTCTTCTTATATTTGGTTAAAATCTTACAGGCCTAGGAGGGAGCAATGCGGTCCTTGCACTTAAAAATGTTGCAGTCTTGGACGGCCCAAACCGAAAGCTAAAGAAATATGTTTAAAGAGGTTGAACTTTGTTATCGAGGCCATGACATTCATAATCAATGATAAATAATCTAAAAATCATCTTGATGTCTATTGTTTCATTTGGGTGCATGCAAAAGCATCCAAATACCGATGCAAAAAATGAAAATCAAAAGAAAATTGATGTTCAAAACCCACTTGCAACATATGTATTTCATCCCGCAGATAAAGACTCCACTTGTAAAGCAGACCAAAAACGCGCTGAAAAGGATGTTCAAATGGGAAAGATTCTCTATTGCAAACCTATGGGATTTGGCTCGTTCTGGCTAAGATGTGAAAACCAAATGCGGAAACTCTGCAAAAAACAGAACCTTATATTTGATTATGAACTTATTAGCGATGTTGTTGTCACTGGACAAACCCAAGGTTGCTATGGTGCATATATGGACAATGTAATAGCTTCTAAATTTGGCCCAAATTTTAAAGAACACCTTTTGGCCCAAGCAGATAGCATGTTGTTAGCTTCGAATGACGCGATAGATTACTTTCTTTGTGACAAAAGACCACAAATACCAGGCAAGGATGATTATGATATAGTAATGGATACAATTGTACCTATTAGCCTACGGAGCAGTATCAAAACCGACAAAGACGGGGAAGGCCCATTTATGGATATTGGATTTTATATTGATAAAGAAGGAAATGCATCTGGTTATTCGTCAGATTATTATTACGTTGCCAATAATAAATCCAATAAAAAATATGAAAACGAACTTTTCAAGATTGGTATCACCAAGGTCAAAGGAATAAAAAAATGGGAACCAGGGATGGTCCGTGGTCAGAAAGTAAAAACTAAAAATAATGTACGGGTTTATTTTACTCTAAATTAGAGGGCATTTGGCAAATGCATACCATAAGTGGTTTCCGTTTTAGCCTTTTGCAGTAGAAGCAACTGGTTGCCAACAGTATAAATAGGCTCCATCTCAAATCCTCGGAGATTTTCGCAGAATAGAAACGAAAAAAGTGAGGCTCAAATTTGTTGCTTGAGTTTATAGGTGATGCGGTGCCTAATTTACATCCAAAATAGTTTTCTCACTGGCCTGTCTGCATGATTGTTAGGTTACCAGTAAACCCGTTCAAAAAAGCGTACTTTAGTTGCGGTGGTGCGGAAACTATCTGTTTTTCAAATCATCATCAAAAAAATCCCAGCATCACCAAAATCCCAAGAAACCCCGTACAGACAATCCCCGTCCAAAATCCCCCCAGATATTCCCCCAAATCTTTTTTGGGTTTGGTGTCCTGTTTTGTACATTTGGTACGTCATGAGATAAACTAAAGGAAATACTAAGATGAAAACTAAGGAAATCAACCAAGAAGTGCATTTTAAAGCAAGGCCGCACGATGTATATGAAGCCCTGATGAATGAAGACAAACATGCTGAATTTACGGGTGCCGAGGCGGAAATAGATGCGAAAGTCGGCGGGAAATACATGGCCCATGGTGGCTATATCCGGGGCGAAAACCTGGAACTTGTGCCTGGCAAGCTGATTGTGCAAAGCTGGCATGCCGAGGAAGATTATTTCCCGGATGAATATTATTCCAAGATCACCTTTGAACTGACGGATAAAGACGGTGGCACCCTTCTCAAATTCAAGCATGAAGGCGTTCCAGAATCAGGTGCCGATTCCATCGCTGATGGATGGGTAACCTATTATTGGGAGCCCATGAAGGAAATGTTGGAGAGATAGGATTGGTCGGAGTTCGCTCCCGGCCTGTGGGGACACAGGCCGGGAAGGAAATTTCTGAACATTCTTTCATTCTGGCTATCCAGATTCAGACAGTTTGCGGCGGCCAAAATAGGTTTCTCTCTGGACTGCCTGCTTGATTGCTAAGGTGTCTGTGCACCCGTTCGAAAAAGCCTCTTGATGGGTAGTTGGATGTGTCATTTCCAACTGATATTTTTCCGTCGTTTAAAAATCCTGAACATCCTGCTTTCCTGGCTATCCAGATTCAGACAGTTTGCGGCGGCTGAATAGTTTTCTCACTGGACTGTCTGCTTGATTTTTAGTATGTCTGTACACCCATTCGAAAAAGCCTCTTGATGGGTAGTCGAGGTGGTTGGATGTATCATTTCAAACTGATATTTTTCCGTCGTTTAAAAAATCCGGAACATCCTGCTATCCTGGCTATCCAGATTCAGACAGTTTGCGGCGGCTGAATAGTTTTCTCACTGGACTGTCTGCTTGATTTTTAGTATGTCTGTGCACCCGTTCGAAAAAGCCTCTTGATGGGTAGTTGGATGTGTCATTTCCAACTGATATTTTCCGTCGTTTAAAAAATCCTGAATATCCTGCTATCCAGGCTATCCAGATTCAGACAGTTTGCGGCGGCTGAATAGTTTTCTCACTGGACTGTCTGCTTGATTTTTAGTATGTCTGTACACCCATTCGAAAAAGCCGTTGGGGGAAGTTTTCAGCTTTGAAAGATAGTTTTGTTTCGATATGTTATTCCCTAAAAACAAGAAAGCCGCCCATATCCAGGACGGCTTTCATTCAAAAGCTATTCAAATGCCGTGTTTATTTCATCTTAGGTGGAAATCGTAGTTTTTACCTTTCCAGATAAAGGTGGCCAGGTCATCGCAGGTACCATTGCCAAAATCAAGGGTGCCCGTGCTTGTAGAAGCACTGGTGGTAATGGTGAGCGTACCTGCCTCTATGAAATGGCAGGAAAGTGCCACCACAATTGGGTTGGTCACCGTAATGGTAAAAGTTTCTCCTTTGATATTGGTACCGCTGGCACTGCCGGTGATATGATACACATCGTCAAATATGTCAGCCGTGTTGCTGCCTGCTACCCATTCGCGGTCGCGGGTAGATTGCCAACTGATCACGCCATTGGCGGTGGTGATCTTTGCCCCCGAAACCACAATGCTGAAATGTGGGTTGCCATTGCTGTTCAGTCCCATATTGGTCACGGTTTTGGTCCCTTCCACATGGTCTCCGTTCACAAAATAGTTGTTGAAGCTAATGGTGATCACCGTCCCTGCATCACGGTAGCGGCCCGTCCAAGTGGCTATGATCTGGCCAGAGCGGGTTTTGCCGTCCTTGCAAAGGGTACTGGTACCGAAATCAATCACCAGTTTTCTAGTAGAAGATGAGGTATCCGTGGTGATGGTTATAGATCCGCCTCCGGCACCGGCCAGCATATCCAGGGTTTCCTGTGTTTTGAACAGGCTGGCATTGTTGTTTCGTGCGGCCACGTCCACGGCACTGTAAGCATCGTTATAGGTGCCTTCTGCGTAGGCATTGTCTTGTGCGGCTTGGGTATCTGATGTTACAGAGGTGGTATCGTTCTTTTTGCAAGAGTCCAACGAAGCGGCCAACAGCCCCCCCGCCAAAATGATCGTTCCTAGTTTAGCATTGATTTTCATGTGTCCTTTCGTGTTTTTATTTACTATAAGACAAGTATGAGGCTGCGGGGTTTAATGGATAGGGCCAATAACCTCATACTAGGTCATATCCGCCTTCGATACATGCTTCAGTATCTTGGCTTCTATATAGAAAATGATCTCTTCCGATATGTTCTTGATCAGGTCGCCAATCCGTTCCAGTTTTCTGTGTATGAGGAGTAGGTTGATATCCTGTTCCATATGGGTACCGTTGGATTTGAGATATTCCGAAATGATATGTATGCAGTCTTTGTTGATCTGGTCAACGATTTTATCCTTCTCAAACACCTTTCTTGCCATGGCCGTGTTTTCTTTTTCGAAAGAATCAATCACATCATCCAGCATGCTTTCCACCGTGTCAAATGCTTCGGCGAGGCGGAGTTTTTGTAGCAGTTCTTGGTCCCAAACGGGGGTCATATCCACTACATTCTGGGCAATGCTCTTGGTATTGTCGGCGATCCGTTCCAGGTGATAGTTTATTTTCAGGGTGGCGAGGACAAACCTGAGGTCAATGGCGACAGGGTTCAACCGGGCTATGAGGCTTTCGCATTCACTGTCTATAAGCAGTTCATACCCGTTCACGCGCCTTTCGGTGTGCAGCACATCAAATGCCATATCCTTGTTAGCCGAAAAAAAGGCTTCCCTGCCCTTGTGCAACTGGCTTTTCACCATGTGCATCATTTCTATAGCAAACTGCCTTACTTTCTGTAGCTCAACTTCTAAGTGTGTCATGATGGAAAACCGTTAATTGGTTATTAAATAATTGGGTAATTGAATAGTGCTGTAAATTTTCAATTCCCAAATTCTCAAATTTCTTCTTCCTCTCTCAACCAAACCTGCCCGTAATATAGTTCTGGGTACGTATTTCCTTGGGTTTGGTGAATATACTCTGTGTTTCGTCGTATTCTACCAGGTCACCTAGGTAGAAGAATGCTGTCCTGTCGCTCACCCGAGATGCCTGTTGCATGTTATGGGTGACGATGATGATGGTATAATCATTTTTCAGGTCGAGCAATAGTTCCTCGATGTTATGGGTGGAAATAGGATCCAATGCCGAAGTGGGTTCGTCCAGCAAGAGTATCTCTGGTTTCATTGCGATGGCGCGTGCGATGCAGAGCCGTTGCTGCTGCCCACCGGAAAGGAAGGTACCCCGGCGGTGGAGGGAGTCTTTTACCTCGTTCCAAAGGGCCGCCTTGGTGAGGGAATCTTCTACTACCTGCTCTTTCTCGGCCTTTTTCAATTTTATGCCATTGAGCGAATAGCCTGCAATCACATTCTCAAAAATGCTCATGGTTGGGAACGGGTTCGGGCGTTGAAACACCATTCCTATCCTTCTGCGGAGAAAAATGGGCAGCATATCGTAGATGTCTTCTTCGTGAAGGAATATAGATCCATCGGTGGTGGCATCATGGTTCAGCTCGTGCATCCGGTTGATGCAGCGGATAAAAGTAGTTTTGCCGCAGCCAGATGGTCCCATCATAGCGATCACCTTTTTTTTCGGGAATTCCATATTGATACTTTTGAGTATCTGGTTGGTACCGAAAAAGGCACTGAAATTGACTACCTTTAGAATTGTATCTTCCATCTTCTTGTTAAAAATTTTGATAATAGGCTAATGAGCAATATCCATGTGAGCAATACAAATGCCGCCCCCCATGCCTGGTCTTTCCAGGATTGGTATGGGCTCATGGCATAGTTGAAAATGAGTTGTGGAAGGGATGCAATAGGTTTGGTAGGGTCTGTACTGATAAAAGGGTTGCCAAAGGAAGTGAGCAGCAACGGGGCCGTTTCCCCCGCTACCCTAGCTACAGATATGATTATCCCCGTCATGATACCACTGAACCCGGAAGGAATAATGATACTGAGCATGGTTTTATAATACGGAACACCCAAGGCCAGCGCGGCTTCCTTGATGCTGCCGGGTATCAGGCTCACGGTTTCTTCGGTGGTCCGCACGATAACCGGTAGCATCATGATTGCCAGTGCAATGCTACCCGAAATGGCAGAAAACCCACCAAAAGTGCGCACTACCCAAATATAACCGATGATACCAATAACAATAGATGGGACACCTTGCAATATTTCAGCAGAGAAACGTGCCAGTTTTGCCACCCTTGTGTTTCTGTTTTCTGCGATATATACACCAATGATCACGGCTATGGGGATGGCTATCACCGATGCCATGACCACCAAAATGAGTGATCCGATAATGGCATTGAGGATACCGCCCCCAGTTTCGCCCACTGGCTTGGGGATATTGGTAAGGAACGTCCAGCTAATGGAACTGAGCCCCTTGCTGACGATGAAATACAGAATAAGGATGAGGGGCACGGCACATGCTGCGGAGATCAACAGTACCAATCCGTTGAAAATGAAATCAGATATTATCCTGGCGTTCAGGGTCCTTTTTTGTTCTTTCATTTTGCGCCCATCCTTTTGATGATTTGTTTGCCCAAGATATTGAGTACCGTGCTCAATAAGAATAATATAAGCCCTTCACCGATCAGTGCAGATAGGTGGAGAGATGATCCCGCTTCCGTAAACCCATTGGCGATAACGCTCGCCAAGGTATTGGAGGGAGAGAATATGATGTTTTTGGGAAGTTCGTTGGCGTTCCCGATCACCATGGTTACGGCCATGGTTTCGCCCAGGGCCCGGCCCAGTGACAATAGCATGCCAGCTATGATACCGGCACGGGTATAGGGCAGAATGGTATAGCGGATCACTTCAAAGCGCGTGGCGCCCAGCGAATAAGCCGCTTCGCGTATATCGTTTGGGGTAAGGGTAATTACCTCCCGTGCTACCGATGTCCAATAAGGCACCACCATAATGGCGAGCACTATGGCTGCACTAAGGATACCCACACCGTAGGCAGGCATGCCCAAACTTGATTCCAGTGACGCGATCCTTGGGGTGAGAAAATACAATGCCCCAAAACCGTAAATAACGGAAGGGACACCTGCCATCAGTTCTATGATGTTCTTGAAAATATCGGCGATGATTCCTTTTTTGTAAAACTCGCCCAGCAACAATGCCAAGGAAATGGAAAAAGGAAAGGAAATGATGAGTGCCATGAAGGCCGTGAGCACCGTGCCCACCAAAAATGGAAGGGAGCCAAATTTTTCCGCATTGGCATCCCAGTTGCTGCCGTAGAGAAACCCAAAACCAGAATGTTTCATTACGGGCCAGGAACCTATCAATAGCGTAATGAGAATGCCACCCAGCAAAAGGATGAGCAACACAGCTGAGTTGGTCATCAGCCATTTGAACAGGCCCTCATTGAACCGGATGCTCCTCATTTGGCCGCCCTGTACTTGCGTTGTGGTTTTGCTCATTGATTTACAAAATTAATCCGGCGTGCAAAAATAAACCTTATATCTCTCTTTGCACGCCGGACTTACAATAACTCAAAAATTAGAGGTGTACTTGCCTGTGCCCTGCTTATTTAGGGTTATCTGCGAGTACAGGTTTGCCATCAAAAGTAACTGATTTCAGGTTCGTCTCACCAGCGGCAACCGCTTTGTCAGACAGTTTTCCGTACATCAATGCTTCATTGAACTGCTGTCCGTCATGGATCATCCACCAGATCAGGTTCACTACTGCTTTGGCTTTTTCAGCGGTGTTGTTGCCATATTTTTGCTCTTTGTAGATAAGCAACCAGGTGAAGCTCGTGATAGGATACGCTTCTGCTGCGCTGGAATTGTTCAGCTTTATTTTTGTGTCACCTGGCAGATCAATATTTGCCGAAGCAGCCACTGATGCAAGGGAAGCAGCCACATAATTTCCGGCAGCGTTTTTCAGGTCAGCCATTGGCATGTTGTTTTGTTGTGCATAGGCAAGCTCTACATAACCCAGTGCACCTTCTGTGCCTTTGATCTGTCCGGCCACGCCTTCGTTTCCTTTGGCGCCAACACCTACTGGCCATTTTACTTCTTTGCCTGCTTTAGGTACCAATGCCATGAATTCAGGAGATACTTTTACCAGATAATCAGTGAAGATAGCCGTAGTGCCACTGCCATCAGAACGGTGAACCACCATGATGTCCTTATCAGGAAGGGTTGTGCCAGCGTTTTCTGCAGCAATCTTTGGATCGTTCCATTTTTTGATGCTACCAGAGAAAATGCCACCCAAAATTTCAGGACTCATTTTCAGTTTTGGATTGCCCGGTACGTTATAGGTAATAACTACTGCACCCAGGCAGGTAGGGACATGGATCACATCGGCACCCATGTTTTTGGTTTCTTCTTCGTTCAGGAATGCATCACTGGCACCGAAGTCAACGGTTTTGGCTTGTAACTGTTTGATACCACCGCCTGAACCGATAGACTGGTAGTTTACTTTTACCTGGGTCTTGGTGTTGTATTCTGAAAACATCTTAGAATACAAAGGGTTCGGGAAAGTAGCCCCTGCACCTGAAAGTTCTTTTACTTCAGTGCCGGCTTTTTCTCCACCGCAAGCACCAAGTATGAGTGCCAGGGCAGGGATAAGGATGAAAATTTTTTTCATTGTAAGCGGAATTTAAGTTTGTTGTTGATATAAAATTAAAAAAACTACTTGCTTGTTTCCTTGTGCAAAACTAAGCAAGTAGTTTTTATATTGGGCATTATGTTAATATTAACAGTCTGTTTAATTACAGTTTAGAACTGGTACCAGAAGCTAAGACGGGCTACCACATCAGCGCTGTTTACTGGTTTGCTATCTGCTTTCTGCATAAAACCATCATACCAGATGTTCGGCATGATATGTACGTTTTTATATGGCTGCCAATCTAAACCACCCGTGATGAATACTTCATTGCTTTGATCAGTCGCCTTGTTGATGGCGTTCACTGCCAATGCATCGGTCATGTTTTGGTCAGGATTGTAGAAGTCATAGCGGGCAAACAGACTAAGGATACCACCTTTTTGGCCATCTTGCATATTGCCTACCCTCTTGGAAACCTTGGCGGTATCTTTGTCTTTGATGAGGATAACGTGTGCAAAAACTGACAGGCCCAGTGGCGTAGTGCTTCTCAGATCAGCGAATTTGCCAGTTTTTTTGGTTACGTTGGTAGAAGCAGTGTTGGCAGCAAGCTCACCGGTTACATCATTTGCCGCATAGGTATTCGTTTGTTGGTATGCTTCTACACCAATCGTGAAAATTGGGTGTGTATAAGCAATAAAACCTTTAATGGTCATGGATGAAGAAGTGAACTGCTTTTTGGTAGAGTCGGCATTGTATGCATAGTTGTTGGCATACTGGCTGTAGTCAGCGTACAACTGTACTTCCAGTGCGTTGAAGAATTTATACCAAACATCGGCATATACACGTGGTGAGTTTCCTGCACCAGTTGGAACGAGTGCCAAATTCAAAGGTTTGGCACCGTTGTTGTTGCCGAAAAGCACATTGTATCCCAATGAATTATCGAAGTACCTTCCTTCCAAACTTACACCCAAGTCAGTGGAACTAGCTACGCGGCGAAAATCTGTAATGGTCCTTTCAATAGGACGGTATTGCCAAAGTGGTTCTGAACCGCCGTATGTGGCGAAAGTGGGGGTTCTTTGTTGGCCGATGATCAGGTCAGAACCTGGGAAAATTTGTTTTACACGCACATCTGCATACTTCATGAACAAAGCATTGTTGTTATCTGGCAAATTTTCTGCTGCGCCGGAAGGCGTGGTAGACTCGTGTGCAAGTACTACTTCAGCGTGGATTTTGGAAGTGATGTCATAGTCAACATTCAAATAGGCTCGGCGGATGTTGAATCCGTTATAGTTTTTTGCAAGCCCATTGTACTCAGATGTGTTTTTACGCTTGCCAACCAGTGAGTCAGCTGCCACCTTGTAAGCATAGTCACCGAACATCAGTCCGGAAACCTTTAATTGAGCCTGGGTCATAAAAGGCATGGATACTATCATAAGTACCACGAGAGCCTTTGCAATGTTTGTTAATGTTTGTTTCATGTTTTCTTTTAAATTTTGTGCAAAGGACATTATATAATGTTAAGGAATTATTACGCCCATGTTAGCTTATGTTTAAATCAGTGCCCATGACATAATCTGGCATATTGAGTTAATGCATTAAAATTTAATGATTTAATGTTTTGATGAGCGACCTATAAAAGCATGATATTACCAAATCTTAACGAAATTGTTAAGCAACCGCCGAGGCCACATCAACCCTACCTATATTCGAAGCGAACATTTTGAGATTTTTTTCGTTTTCGCCCCATTCAAAGCCTTCTTAA
>Ga0206900_1048_pt1 | contig 32368 bp, 24 predicted proteins | sample Alteio_BWOrgHeat_46_FD_153235 | JGI IMG/M metagenome (GOLD analysis project Ga0206900, IMG submission 153235) | Enriched cells from forest soil in Barre Woods Harvard Forest LTER site, Petersham, Massachusetts, United States -... | ecosystem: Environmental > Terrestrial > Soil > Temperate forest >... | reverse complement strand
CTTATTTAACTTCGCGTGGTGAATCCTTTGATTTTCAAATAACTTACAAACAACGCGACACCCGCCCCTCCGTTGCTGCACTGTCGAGCGCAGGATGGAATAACTCCTGGAATTCGTTTGCCCGGATGACTTCCACCCTGCCAGGCAATGGTGTTTCCTATCAACGTTGTACCATTGCTGTTTTTCTCCCAAATGGTGGAGAAGTGGATTTTGCGCCTGGGCTTACAGGCGCTCCGGCCTATGATTCAGAGTCCCGTTTAATGATCATGCCAGTAGAAGGCTTGGGGACGTTTAATGGCGGTGGGGATTCTTACAACAACGGATTACGCCTTGTCCATGCAGATGGCTCTCAGGACATTTACGGGTATGTCCAATCTAATCCCAATGGCGGACCTGCCTATGACGATTGCTTGCTCACTCGCCACATCGATCCCCATGGGACTACGACCTGGTTCAATTATGGCTCGATAACGGGGCATGGATTAGTAGTCTCGTCTGTTGTTGACTGCGACGGCCGGACCAACACGCTGAGCTATACATCAAAGGCCCTGCTTTCTTCTGTGACAAATGCCTATGGCTTAAGTGCGCATTTCCTGTATGACACGAATGAAAACTTGACCAACATGGTGGACGCGCAAGGTTTGTCTTCCAGTATTACCTATGACACGAACGGGTTCCCGACATCGTTGAAGACGCCTTACGGAACAACTCATTTTTCGATTGGAAACGATGGTTTGACGTATGGCGGGGGATTAGTGGGAAACGCCGGAGGGGATAACAATGGCTTAATTGATCGTTCGGCACTTGTCGTTGACCCCACTGGAGCCACGAATTTGTATATGTACCGGTATGACGCTCAGCAGGTGATATCTTCGACGAATTATAGCAGCGGTGTGCCAACCAATACGCCATTCGGCACTCTTGATACTGGTGCTGGGTCGAACGCAGGGACAAACAGCGCGGTCTATTTTCGTAACAGTTTTTATTGGGGGCCAATGCAACTTGCCCATCTGTCATCGCAAGCCATGACTAATTTTACGTCAAATGATTATCTCCTTGGGCGGATGCAGCATTGGTTGCAGGACTCAAATCAGCTTTTTGTGACTGATGAGCTCTCGGTGAAGCAAGACCCATCGCCGGATGGTGTCAATCCAGGCTTAAGAACATTTTATGACTATCAGGGCAAAACTTCCAATGATCAGGTTGGGACGAATTCCTTACCTTCGGTTCGGACATGGCGCTTGCCGGACGGCTCAACCCACTACGACTACCTGCTTTTTGATTATTTCGGCAATATTACGAATTGGATTTCAACGTACACACTGCCAAACGGAAGTGTTGGGACGCGGACAAATCGGTTCATATATGCAAACAACACCTATACTAATGCCTTTGGCCAGACTGACGGGAACGGTAATATTACTACATCGCCCCTTACTACGTACACTTATACCTTGCCAGACCTGTTGACCGAGGTAATTGGCGCCGATGGCAGCCCTATTTGGTCTTATGGCAATTTTGATATTGTCAACCGGACGAATTACTTTTTCGTAACAGGAATACAAACCAACGGGACGATACAGACCTCATTGCGCGTTTTACCGGATTACGCCACCAACGGCCTTGGCCAAATTGTAGCCACAACCTTTGCGCCAAATGGAAACGACGTAACGAATTTCTTTGGAGCTCCCGCGTGTTCGGCATTTTCCGGCATGGATAAAATCTCCAGCGTTACATCCGTTGCCGGTTTAACAACCACAAACATTTACAATTCAAGCGGATTTCTTACCCAAACAATTGACGAGCAAATCGGGCGCACCAATTCATTCAGTTACGGCGCAAACGGCGTGATTGCTGCGTGGACAAATGAACTTGGCCTGAATCTCGGTATTACCTGGGACAATTTGTTGCGGTTGACCAACGTGGCGTTCCCGGATGGGACATACGATTTCGTTTATTACAATCCGACTCAGACTCCCCTTGATCCCCAAACTGTTTATGATCGCATGGGCAATCCTACGTCCTATGTTTATGATGGTGACCGCCATTTAACGTCGGTTACTCAGGCAAATAGTGCCACCACTTTGTTCGACTGGTGCGGCTGTGGGGCTTTGACAGCCACCATAGATGCATTGACGAATTTGACCAGCCTCAATTATGACAACCAAGGAAATCTTACCAATGTGGCTTTCGCGGATGGCACTAGCCTAACGTACCATTATGATTCATGCGAACGAATGACTGGCGTTTCGGATGCTTTGGGAAGATCGTTGCTTTTGGGATATAACAACCAGGGCCTTGTGAACACGGTCAGTAACGCTTACGGCCTCGTTGAGTCCGTCACTTATGACATCATGGACCGCCCGGCCAAGGTGACTGATGCAAACGGAGTGACCGTGACCAATACATATGATGTTGTGAACGAATTGCTCCGGCGTACCTGGCCGGATAACGTCAGCGAAAGTTACGGTTACAACGCGGCAGGCTTGATTGCTTACACGAATCGCGACAAACAGGTGACTCAATATGGGCGGGACACCGCTGGACGACTGGTTGCCGTCACCAACGCGAACCTGGAAGTGGTTCAACTCGCCTATAACCCATCCAGCGAAATTGTCAGGCTCATAGATGGACTCAATCACACGAACACGTGGCAATACAATCCATTCGGCTGGCTGACGAACAAGGTGGACGGACTTGGCCGTAATGCTTTCCAGTTTGCTTATAACCCTGACGGCTGGCTCATAAATCGTTTGACCCCCGAGAAAGGAAATACGGCATATCTTTATGATAGTGTGGGCAACCTTACCAACATTGTTTATCCCAATTTCACAAACAGATATGCGTATGACGCAATCAATGAGTTAACCAATATGGTAGATGCGGTGGGGACAAATTCGTTCAGTTACACAGCAATCGGAGAATTGCAAAGCGAAAACGGCCCGTGGGGTACTGACACCATTGTTTACGCTTACAGCCAGACGCTGCGAACGAACTTGACGTTGAGTGAGCCGGGCGGCTCATGGTCGCAGGGTTACGGTTACGATTCTACCTGGCGTTTGAACAGCCTTACGTCTCCCGCTGGCACATTCAGCTACAATTACAACTTTCAGCTGGCGTCAGCGCTGGTGACGAGCATCGGCCTGCCGAACGGCGCGAGCATCACGAATGTCTATGACAGCCTTGCCCGCTTAACCCAAACCTCGCTCAATAATCATTGGGGCCATGTATTGGACGGATACACTTACACGCCTGACCCATTGGGTTTGCGAACGAATATCGTGCGGAACTTGGGGCTGACGAGCTCGAGAGTGAGCATAGGTTACGACAATATCGGCCAATTGATAAGCTGGATGGCAAAGGAAACCAATGGCTCTGCCCGCTTGAACGAACAACTTTCTTATGGTTTTGACGCAGCGGATAACCTCCAGTTCCGGACGAACGGCTTGTTAGCACAGACATTCGCCGTTGATCCAGAAAACGAACTCACAAATGTTTCCCGCAATGCGACATTCACAGTCAGCGGCGCAATGCCCGCGCCAGCCACAAATATAACCGTGAATGGACAGGTCGCGCAGTCTTATGGCGACTTTACGTTTGCGGCCACTAATAATTCGCTCATCAGCGGAACAAATACCTTCACGATTATTGCAACGAATATTTACGGTCTGGCACAGACGAACACGCTTGCATTGAATCTTCCGCAGAGTGTGAACTTGGCTTTCGATAGAAACGGAAACATGACGAACGACGGGACACGAACTTTTAGTTACAATACGGAAAATCAACTAACAAACGTATTGGTGACCAACCAGTGGCGGAGTGATTTCGTTTATGATGGGTTGGGCAGGCGGAGAATTGTAAGGGGTTTTGCGTGGCAGTCCGGTGCGTGGATCAAAACGAACGAGGTTCGTATCGTTTATGATGGTTACTTGCCAATTCAGGAACGGGATACAAATAACACTATCTTAACGACATATACGCGTGGGATTGATTTAAGCGCTTATTTATCAGACGCGGGCGGCATCGGGGGGCTCCTTGCTAGAACCGACACCAATGGTTCGACATTTTATCATGCCGATGGTTCAGGAAACATCACGGCCTTGATGGACGGTAATGAGGTTATTGTTGCCCGATATATCTATGGCCCTTTCGGCAAACTCATTGGCCAATCAGGCTCAATGGCCGGCGTCAATGAAATGGAATTTTCCTCCATGCCGCATGATAATCTTTCTGGCTTATTGTTTTATCCTTTCCGGGCATACGAACCAAATTTTCAGCGCTGGCTCAATGAAGACCCAATTCAGGAATCGGGTGGAATCAATTTATACCAGTTTGTTGCCAACGGTCCTGTCAATCGCATAGATCTGAATGGATTGGGCGAAATAGACTTGGGACCGGGATCTGCAAATCCAGACAATATCCAAAATCTGGTGGACATTACAAGAGAAGCCGAGGGGTTACCAAGGTCTCCTCTTAGCGAAGATCAATTAAAAATTGCGAGGGACGCTTTCAATAATTTGAAAAATGGTGCAAAGGACCTATGCGAACAAGCCCTAAAAAAGCTTGATAAAAATACACTAAAAACACTAGAACAAGACTCCAGAAATGGTATGCGTAAGGCGCTAGATGGATTAAATAAAGCCGCGACTGACGCAGATAAACAAAGATGGCTCAGACAAGCCCTAAATCAAGAGGACCGCCTTAACGCGGTACAAAGAGTATTGAGATCGCAATAATCATCAATCAATGCGCCGGATTATTCTTTGGGTAAGGAATGGTATTTTACAGGCTTCACAAGTAGTTGGAGCTCCGAAAGCTTTTCTATTTGAAGGCCATCAATTTACGCCGATGGGATTTAACTTCGGAGACGTGGATTATCTAAGAAACAAAAAGAAACAGTTGATAGGATTTGCCTACACCGTCGGAGACACAAAAGAAGAATTAACTTTGCAAGAAGCTCTTATTTGGCAAAGTCAAAATATACGGGAGAAAGATGGTTCGCTTCTTTTCTTCCTAGCAGAACAAGAATCATTTGAATTTGATATTGTTCAAGCCATTGGCACAATAATTTACCGCGACGACGAGGGGCATTTTATCTTTTCCATTCCTGATTGGGGGTTCGGCGAGATGGCTTTTAATTTGCTTTCAAATGAAGATGTTCCGATTGCGATTAAAGAGTAACAATCCGACGTTGAACGATGGCATCGGCAAGTGCTTGGATGGCGGAGTCCGGGGTTCAAGCGGCAGAAAATTGGCCAATGGAAAATCAACAATTATCTCAAAAGCAATTGCAGTTACAGCACCGTATTGCTCAACGTCGAATAGCTAAGATCAACGCCATTCTAAAGTCTGGCGTTCAGGCTCCTGCGGCCAACACTATTGATGCCGACGCAGCCGAAGTCATCTCGCGCCTCTATGACGCGTCTTTATCGGCAGCGGATGTTTCATCCTGTATTAACATTCTTGAAATGTTGCTTGAGATTGAAGGACTCAAACCGCTATTGAACCTGATGAAAAGTGCTACCTATAGCGTGTCGCTCCGTCAACAAGCGGCCAAAGCGATTTCGGTTATCGGCAGCAACTACGTTGAGACTGAATTGAAAGCGTTGATTGCTTCGCCTTCACCAGAGTTACGTTTGTTGGCTGAGATTGCATTGGGCATCAAGTCGCCAAATGCAAGAGGATAAGCTCACCGCCATTCGCAGAAACAGTTGTACTAACATCTCTACTAAACGGTGCTAGAGCTAGACCGGAGAGTAACGCAAGCTACACCAAATGCGACAGCATCAAACACATCCATGCAACTCTTTTCGGTTTCCCACAGTTTTCGCTTTGGCGGAAGCATGTCAGCTAATTCTTCCGGAAACCACTCGGCGAGACGCATAGCGAGACGATGTTCTGTTCCCTTTCCATCGGCAAAAAAGAATTTTCTCAGTTGCCTTCGTGACAGCATTTTCACTTTGATCTTGTGTCTTTTTGATAGTCTCGCTATTTGACGAACTACTTTCCTGATTCGAGGTCTCCGCCGCGAGCCTTTCGCATTCGCCTCCTCGAACGCGACTATCGAGGGTTGCCACCGGTTGATCAAGACTTCTACCTTCCTCAGCAATTCTTTGTTCTTTTTCGTGTCTCCCTTAACTCTTGTTTTTTTACCGCCGAAAATCATAAGCTTCTGGCCTTCCATTACAGCAAAGCCAAATCCCCTGGTCGAAGGCGCAATAGACAGAATGCGTATGTCCATTGAATTCTGATTCATGAAAAATCGAGTGTTATATCCCTGGAGCTATAATGCTGGCGAGCAGTTGTCGCTTGCGCGAAAGCCTGCGGTTTGATGGGCTTGTCGCGATTTGGCAGTGGAGATTTCGAGCACGGGCCGCCACATCCTGCCGGACTTTTCGGTACAGTCCAACGAACAACTCCCGCGCTGGCCGTTGCAGAATCACTTCCAAGGCCAACACCGTCTCCAGCCCTGGGATCCGTACTGACCGCTCATACCGAGATACCCTTGTCCCGTCAATCGTGCCCAAAAGGAAAGCGACGTCGTCTTGTGACAAGGCAAGGCGCTTCCGGTGCGAAAGGAGATAATTCGAAAGGTGTGCCATATGCATAAAATAAAAAAGCCCCGATGGAGAGCTTATGCTAGCGCATCGGGGTGGTGATAATAGGAGGCCAAAGTTGCCGCAGGCGGCAACTTTTGAAGGCACAAAAACTCACGATGACCGATATTCAACGATTATATTTAAACATACTCTTAGCATTGTTTTCAATTAGCCACTGTCTGCAGCATGCGAGAAAACCGGAAGCGGCGGATTTGGACGCCTTCTATCGGATCCAACAAATAGATAGGATAATGTTCTATTAGCTTTAGGCAAATTAGTTGATACTTCACTAATCTGATATAATGAAAAAGCAAAAGGAACAGGCACCAGGGCCGTCTGTGCAAACGTGCGAAGACGGTTCTAATTCAAGCGGCTGCAATTTTTCAAAAGAAACTCTGCAATCTCTGCAAGAGCTCGGCGAGATTTATCGTCGGATCCACCGTCGCCTTCATTCGGAAGGCTACATCGTTGAGAGTAGACAAATCAGGCGAGCCAAACCAAATAGCGATCAAGATGGATGTTGATATTCACCAAAATCCAATACACAAAGAAATAATGGCCGGTAAATACCTCGGCTATTATTTGATTTACAATAGAAGAAGTACGGACGAACCAGATAGCCAAAAAAACTCAATCCAATATCAAAAGTTGGAAAATACAAAATTCGCCCGTCGAGAGAAATTGTCGATAGCACCAACAACGTTAGCTGGATTTTGTTTGGATGGTATGATCTCCGAAAAACATTCTGGTTTCAAAGAAGACGACGAAATCATTATCACAAAAGATGGAATGGTGCAGTATCGTATCGAGCGGCCTAAGTTTCAACGTTTAGTCCATTATTTGAGCCTGAATCTTTTCAAAGGTGTTATTTGCCTCTGCTGGGATCGTATCAGCCGAAACAAGGGAGATGATACCATATTGCGAAAGCTGATGAGGAAGGGTATCGACGTCCGGTTCGTTTTCGCACATTACGAAAAGACAAGTTCCGGAGCGTTGCACATGGATATTGACGGAATGTTCGCCGAACACCATTCCAGGGTGACTAGCGAAAAGGTCCGACTGACGACTTGGAATCTTCGCGAAAGGGGCATTGTCACGTACAAGGCTCCCGTCGGATATCTCAATAAAGGCGATGTTCAGCACAAGCCATTTGATCCAGTCCGCGCTCCAATTATCAAAAAGATGTTCGAGCTATACGCCACAGGCGATTGGTCGCTGACAGACTTGGTTCGATTTGCGAACAACCAAGGGCTAACAACGTCCCCTTCACGGCGCCGGCGAACAGAAAGTGAAATGCTCGCAGAGGAAGGGGAAGAAAGCAAAATAGAGCCGGTGGCGCGGCCCATCATTTTGAGTCACGTGCAAAAAATCCTGACCAACCCGTTTTATACTGGCCGGATGATCGGCAATGACAAAAGGTATGCACGCAGCATTAGTCACGAACCTTTGATCAGTGATGACCTCTTTAATGCTGTTCAAGTCAGGCTGGCAAAGAAGAAAGTGAGTATTCATTATACTGAAAAACTCGAATTATTCTATCGTGGTTTTGTCCGTTGCGCCGATTGTGGCCGAGTCTACACTCCTTACACTCAAAAGGAGATGCAATATTTTGGTGCGCGCTGCAAAAATGGTTGTCCAAATAGTAAAAAGTCTTTCAGCATCCAATGGTTGGAGCGAAAAACCATGGAGATAATGGAGTTGCTCGTTTTTACGAAAGACGAACAGATTCGCCTCGATGCTGAAATCAGCACGAATCTTTCTGTCTTTGAAGAAAAGAGGCTTGAAAAGCTAGATCTCAATGACCGAAGGAAGCGAAAACTTCGTGAAGATTTAGCATACTTGTGGGCAAACAAAATACATTTACTCAAAAGTGGTGTATATGCACCAGAGGCATTAGTGCACGAAGAGAATAGGCTTAATCGAGAGTTAATCTCATTACAAAGTGACGAGCAGGTTTCCGATATCTCAATGCAGGCCATCGCAGAAGAATTGCAAAAACTTTCCGAACTCTTAAAAAGTGGCTTGGTTTATTATGAATATGGGAAATCTCTAGACCGGGAGCAGGTTGTCCGGCTAATTTTTTCCGAACTTTCCGTTTCTGATAAAACCTTCCAGTATCAATGTAAAAAAGGCTTTCAAGTGTTGAAAAGTCGTCTTTATCCTAATTGCAGCCTTACAACCTGGATTTCCGAATCTCTAGCACTCGAGTCAGAAATTAAAGGCAGCTTGGAGGAGTTGCGTTCGGCAATGAAGAACTAGGAATTATACCAATTCAGCCATTCCGCCTCTGCAATTCCAGATTGACGGATTATTTTCTTCATTGCGCGTATTGTAAAGAATTCCTTAATTTCTTTAATTTCCACTATTCGGTCGGGACCACCCGTATCGTAAAATTTTATCCAAGCTTTCCCCACTCCGGCCAATTCGTCGAAATAGTGAAAATCTCTTTCTTTTAGGAAAGTCGCTACATCGTCATAGGTCCAATTATCAAAAGTTTTTGTCATGCATAGAGAATAAGGCCTCAAGCAAAGTCGAAAAAGGCGTCCAAACCTGCCGGAGGCGGCAACCCTAGTTGCAGAGGTCCGACAGAATTAGAGCCAAATTGTGCAAAATAATATCGAACATAAAAACGCACCAAGTTTCAATTGGTGCGCTATTGACGAGATATAACTAATGATAGGGTAGAAACAACAATTACTCTCCAGAGGTCCCACTGTCGGTTTCGGTCATATCAGAGTAATCGAGACACCATAAGGAGGCAAACACGATTATTGCTCCAACTATGAGACCCGTTGCATGGGATACCATAAAAAATATTATGGCGCCCAGAATTGTTCCAATTGCGATCCAGACATACCCAGCAATATTGTCTGCCTTTTGCTCGAGCATTTCTGACTCGGTCAACGGTCGATATCCTTTCATTATGTATCCTTTTGTTATGATTTTTGCCACAGCGCAAATCGTCTAAGGCGGCGGCGATATGTACTGTGGCAAAATGAAAAGGATTTGAGGTGCAATGGACTAAATTAGTTTTACCGCGATGTGTATGAATCTGTCAAGGGGGGGCCAACATTAATCCGAATAATCTTGAGTATGTCCCAGACACATATAGCATTTTGCAAACACGAGCGAAGAATCCGATGCGATGTCGAAATAATCAGCAAAGACAATATTAATACTATGAGCGAGCAAACAAATGTAAGCCTCTCTACATTGCCTTTAAAGGCCTACGATTTTTTCAGCATTCTATTTCCAGGATTGAGCGTCCTATTGGCAGCGTACTTTTTCGAAGACTTATACAGTCAAAGCCAAATGCTTCGAAATCCCGGAGATGGTACGGCCCTTCTTCCCGTCCATTGGCTGATATACGAAATCTGGCATATTCCGCCGAATGCAAGTGTCCAGGCAGCTGTCTTCATTATAAGCACATGTATAATTTATCTCGCCGGTCAGATTGTGTCCGCCATTGCCAATTTTTTTCTAGATAGGATTTTTGTATATAAGTGTTACGGCTACCCTTATGAGCACTTGCTTCTTGATGATTATAAAGAGCGTGTCTTCGTTGACTACTTTTCGCGCCGATTTTACCGTGGCTCAATATTCTGGCTGCATTTTGCGGCTCTTTTTTTTGTATTGCACGAGATTTATCCAGCACACTCGATACTTTTCTTTGTTGCGAGTACGTGTTTCCTTATATTTCTAATTGCTTTTGCCGCACGTTTGTTGTGTCAATTCCTTTATAGAAGAAAGTTTAAAGTTGAAAACGGTTTCAAGTATTTTATATGTGTTTATGCTTTTTGTTACAAGTGGATCGTTAATTTTATTCAGCATATCAATCAAACGAAGAAACCATTACAAAAAGAGCTTTCTGAAAAATATAAAATGCATTTTAAGAATGATTTCGGGATAGATTCAGATACGGCCGAAAATGACAACTTTTGGCTAACTCTGTTTTATGTGCGCCAGAAAGATTCTCGATTAAGTGAATTAGTTCTTCGATGGCAGCAGACAGCCACTTTCACACGCAACATGGCGGCTTCTTTTTACATGGTCTTCGGCTATGCTGGGACTGTCCTATGGTATGAATGCGACCATAAGGGGCGTACCATCGTAGCACCAGACAATTTCCACATAGCGGTAGCACTTTGTGGTTTGTTCGCCCTTGCCGTGTTTTTGGTAATACGGTTTTACTATTTTTACGTTTCTTATTATAGTAAATGTCTATTTAGGGCATACGTTTTTTTGCATTTTGAGAAGTGTGTGTCGCCGCTGCATTAGTGTTTTGTCCCGAAATGCCATTGCCGCCCGTTTGGCACTTTACTTCATACGTGTTGTCTTGTGATATGGAAAATAATCGCAATTCATAATGTGCGCGCTCACCAGGATTTAGTTGGGACTCCATTGAAAGTACAATACGACGCTGGAATGAAGTGATTCAAATGGTGAATATTCGGGTCTGATCAGTCTGATCGCGGCTATCTTCCTAAAATTATGCAAATATGGTACGATTAGTCATCATGAAAATAGCTTTGCGTCTCCACAATGGGTGGTCAAGAAAAGTAGAAAACCAGGATAAAAACAACTGTGATTTCTGTGGCGCGAAACTCTGGATTGGCCCAGGAAGTCAAATATATTGTGATTTAGAACATGAGTCTCATGCCGTCAAGATACTGGACGGTGGACATAGTAAGTAATTTATCGAACCAAGTAAGGGACTACCTTTGTCGCTTTTGGATGTTCTACCAAAATAGCTCTAGCCTTCGAAAATCCCTGGAGTGGGCGTAGACGATTTGCGGAGTGAGTTCGAGCGGTATAGGATATACGAGGAGAAATAAAAGGATAGAGGGGTCATTTTGACGACCTCGTCAACACTACCCTCTTTCTGACCGCTTTTCATTTGAAACATCCCTCCAGATTCTTAATAAGCGATTCATTTGCTTGATTACTAACTATCAAAATCTGGTCCGGGTTGCCCAATTGGATATACTTGCAAGATTCCGGCAAATTGAAGTGTTCTTCTACCAATTTCGCAAGGTCCGCAAGTTTCATATTTGATGCATTTGCGATTAATGTTAACCCACGTTCGTACCAATCAGAAAGGCCTTGAACGACGGGCCAATTCAATGCAATTGCCATCGCTTTTTCCTCTTCTTTAGATGGTTTAAATACATTGCGACGTTGCAAAAATTCTCGTAGTTCTGTTACATAGGCCATCCTCTGTAGGCCAGCCATGATGCTGCTCCACCGAACTACACTGTCTAGTCGGTTCGTCACTATTGGAAGATACTCGTTAAGCCGAAAAAGTAGACGCGCGACAAAGATTGCGGCGGATCGGGCGTTAATCGGAAGTACAGTGCCCACAACTGTTCTAGCGCCGAGAAGGAGAAAACTATTCGCCACCGAGGCATGGGTGCCATCCATTGCATGTGTGTCGCAGGAACTAAGAAACACTACAGGAGGAATAGACAAAAGTTTATGGCGCAACTTCCAAACATCTACACGTTTGTCGTTTAAGAGAATTTCTCCTGGCCGACCAGCTACAGGACGCGCACCGTGGCCATCAAAAATAACAATACCGGCCGGAAACGAATGAAATGCCTGTATAAATTCATCCTCATCTTTTACCTCACAACTCGTGATCTGCAGCTTGTCTGTCGAAACACATCGTAAAGCAGTTGGCAGGAGGTCTTTGAGCGGATCGTCCGACGTATAGCTACGAACGACAAGTATCCGTTGTAAAAGTTTAGAACTAACGGTGAAGTCACCTCCGGATGCGCATTGTTCAAACAGAAGATTGCCAGGTGTCGTGGGAATGCGGCTAGTTTCGCATCGCAACATGAGAGGCAGGCCACGTAACGGGATCCATTCCAATGGAGCGTCACTGATTATCTTAATCCGGTTTGATGGTTGGTCGAGCCGGTATTGAAAATCCCTCGGTATAATTTCCGTCAGCTCATGTTTGAGTTTGCGCATCAATTTGTTTTGTTTGAATTCAACATGAGGCGAGTTACCCCGGACGCAACGGCCAATGCTGTCTAAATAAGGATGAAGTTGGTTTACTGCTGGCGGTACACGTAGCACGGGGGCGAATTGATTGGCCGCCTTCATGGCGACACAAAGTGAATAAGCCTCAATTTCATTTTGATAGGAAACGAGTGCCTCCCTTGCGGGGTTATTTTGGACAAATTCGCGCAAATCTGATCCTGTTACTCTTAAATGGTAGTGCTTTTGTCGTATGACAGCCTTAAAAAATTGTATCGCCGGCTTCAATTCGCCTTCTGGTACCTTGATGCTACCATAAACGTGTCTATAAAAACTTGGAGCGGTCAGGATTAAGGTAAACGGAGGTGGTTTTGGAATTCTGCGTTGGAGAACTATTTCACGCTCGTGTGAAATCGCATCTGCGGAATTCACAATTGCTTGGATGTAATTTTCATCTGTATAGCAGTTTATTGGGGTTTCTCCATTAAACCTGAAACCGAATGATTCAAGTACGAGTTGATTCGGCAGAACGTGAAGATTTTGGATTCTTTGAAATGGTAACCGTTTGAATTTCCACTTCCGATTGCGAAGATCAACTTGGTTCAGCAAGTCGATGGTTTTACTGTTTCCTTGCTTTCTAAAAAAATCCCTGATTGATTCAAAGTGCTTGCATAAATGTCCTAGTCCCAGCTCCGAAACAGGAATAGCTGAGTGCAACTTTGTAGTGGAGATGTGAAGGATCGGGAAAGGGATGCTTTTTTGATATTGGCAAATAGTTGAGGAAGTATTCTTGTTGGTTACAAAACATATTAAAGGGGTTCGGTCATCAAAGAATAGATACGGTAAACCAACAAGGGGAATTGATCGTAAATGATATGTTTCACCGCTCATTCGGTATGCCATCACCATTTCTCTCTTGGCGGCAATTTCATGTGGATGCTGTGGTAATAATAATATTTTCCTAAGGGTTGTGATTATTTCCAACACGTCTTCCGTGAAGCCGAACAGTGGTGTTTCGTGTTCCAAATTTTGAATCGGAATCGGAAAAATGAAGTGAAATCGAGTATCGTGGAGCAAACGATACTGATCGGCGAATGCAATTTTATTATGTTGTTCCAACGGTTCTCCTACCCGGCACGCTTTTTCAAAATTCCCGCGGTTCAATGTGCTACTTTTTTGGACTTTGCGAAAAGCCCACACTCTCATAACATCTCACGGTTACGGCAGCCCAACTAGCGCAGGGACGGTTAATGCCGCACTCGCCTGGCACTAATTAAAATCTATGAGCTTAAATGGAAAGCATGAAATTGTAGCCATAAAAGACATTTGCCTCGACGTGGAGAATCCGAGGATTAAGCGTTTTCTCGAAATGTACGGCGACAATCCGACGCCGGAGCAAATCGCCCTTGCGCTCGGCGCCGGCATTGACGACCCCGAAGGCCAGTCCGGCCCCACTTTTTCTAAATTGAAGCAATCCATCCTCACAAATGGAGGCGTCATTCAACCTGTGTTCATCAATCGCAATTCGCAAGGAAAACTGGTGTGCATCGAAGGCAACACGCGGGTGTGCCTGTATCAAACATTTCTCGCCGACGGGGTGGAAGGCAACTGGCAGAACATTCCAGCCATCGTTTATGAAAATCTCGACGAAGAAGATATTGATGCGATCCGGTTGCAGGCCCACCTCGTGGGACCCCGCCAATGGGATCCGTATTCTAAAGCCAAATACTTAGCCTATCTACGGCACAAGGCGCATCTGCCCTTCAACCAACTCGTGGATTATTGCGGCGGAAGCCAAAAGGCCGTGCAGGAATTGATTGATGCTTATCAGGACATGGAAAAACATTACAGGCCGCTTTTGGAATCTGATAGCGACTTTGACCCTCGCCGGTTTAGCGGTTTTGTCGAGCTGCAAAAGGAAAACGTCAAACAAGCCGTCGTTCAGGCGGGCTACACGTTGAAGGATTTCGCAAAATGGATTCACACCCGTAAAATTGATGCCTTGGCCCAGGTGCGTTGGCTGCCGCGCATTTTGAAAAATAAAAAGGCGACGGACATTTTTGTCAAAAGTGGGGCCCAAGCCGCGATCCAAGTTTTGGACAGGCCAGATCTCTCGAAAATTTTGGAGGACGCCAATCTTGCCCAGCTTGCCCGAGCACTCAGTTATGCGCTAGTTGCCATTCCCTTCCACGAAGCAGAAGAATTAAAAGCCAACCCATCCAGCGAAACCGCCGAATATCTGCGCGAGGCAAAAGAAGAGCTCGACAAACTGATGCGGCATATTGACGGGCAATGAGTGAATCCGCGCGCCATATGCACTTAGTATCTTTCATCGTTGGCTGGGTCTCAAAAACCTACCCGACCGATGATTTGTGCGTTTTGGTTGATGAGCCAAACAATACCGCTGCGAATAAGCCGCCGAATATCGGCGGCTATTTTCCTGATGTTTTTGTTAAATCGGTTGGCCGTCCCCTCACCATAATCGGCGAGGCCAAAACAACGCAGGACCTGGAAACTTGCCGTTCCAAATTGCAATTGATTTCCTATCTTACTTTTTTGAAGACCCTCACCGACCCGTGCCTTGTCATTTCTACGAGCTGGACAGTTCAGCGAACTGCAAAGGGTCTGATGTGCCATTTGCGCCAGACCTGTAACGCCGCGCACGTCCCGCTGATATTTGTGACCGAAATGCCACCGATCACATGCTGAACTACTCCAGACCACCTATTTTGGGAATAAAGCACCAAGGCTTTGCCTATCAGGTGGACGCCGTGGAGGTGTTAAAAAATCTGGAATATGCAGCGGTCTTCCATGAGCAGGGACTTGGGAAAACAAAAATTGCAATTGATATAGCACTTTGGTGGTTAAAAAAGCAGACCGTGGATTCGGTGCTTTTTGTCACGAAAAAGGGACTGATAAATAACTGGCGGCAGGAATTGGTTGCCCACTCGTTTTTGACTCCCTTGGTGCTCGATCAAGACAGCCGCTCAAATTTCTTGGCCTTTAATAGCCCATCGGCAATTTATTTAACTCATTACGAAGCCTGTCGCGGTGACGAAAAGCAGCTTAAACTGTTTCTCAAAACCAGACGGGTTGGAATCGTCTGCGATGAGGCACAAAAACTCAAAAACCCAGATTCATCACTGACCAAAACTTTTTTGTCGCTTAGCCCACTTTTCAAAAAGCGTTTGATCCTGACGGGTACTCCCATCGCAAACCGCCCATACGACTTATGGGCGCTCATTCGCTTTCTGGATCAGGGCAAAAGCATCCCAGAGGATTTCGCGCTGTTTAGGCAACAGCTCGAACTAGATTCAGACCTAAGTCGGCAAACCGAGCGCGGCAAAGAATTTCGCGAAAAACTGGCAGCCTTGCCGGAACGAATCAGATCATTTTCTGTCCGCGAAAATAAAAAAACAGCCGGACTCATCCTGCCGGAAAAAGAATTCCATACAGTAGGCGCTCAGTTTGAGACTGAACAAAAACGCCTCTACGGAAAGTTCCGCGAAGGCTTGGCCGTTGAAATCCTAAAGGACGGCAAAGTTGTCAGTGATGATGTTGAAGACATACTCAAACGTCTCCTACGTCTCGTGCAGGCGGCATCCAATCCAAAAGTGGTTGATAGCGGTTATACCGCAATCCCTGGTAAATTTCCGGTGCTCGAGGAGATTTTGACGAAAATTCCAAAAGAGGAAAAAATCATTTTATGGAGCACGTTCACCGCGAACGTGGACTGGCTCGCCTCATCTCTCCAAGGGCAAGGAACCGTAAAAGTGCATGGCAAGCTTTCCATGCCCGTGCGTCAGGCTTCGATTGAATCCTTTAAATCCGATCCGGAGGTGCGCGTTTTAGTGGCGACGCCAGCATCCGCGAAAGAAGGCCTAACGCTGACGGTTGCCAATCATTGCATCTTTTACGACCGGGGGTTCAGCCTCGATGATTACCTTCAGGCGCAAGATAGAATTCACCGCATTTCACAATCCCGCACGTGCCATATTTACAATATCATTATTCCCGATTCGATTGACGAATGGGTGGACGAGCTAATTGAAACAAAAAGCCTGGCGGCACGGCTGGGCCAAGGCGACATCAATGTTGAGCAATTTCTTGCCTCGGCTTCTAACCGCTTTAATGAAATACTTGGGGAAATTTTGAATCACTAACCCGAATACTATGGCTAAACAAACTGACACACTGACAATCAGGGACGAAGAAATCATCGTGGAGGTAAGGAGTGTTGATCACAGGACGCTAAAGTTCTTCGTAAAAAATCCGCGCGTTTATTCAATTGTAAGGGAAACTGACGAAGAGCCATCGCAGGAGCATATTGAAGAGCAGATGAAGGGAATGGACCACGTCAAAGACCTCGTTAAACGAATCCGTCGCCACGGCGGCTTAATTGAAGCTCTCGTTGTGCGAAAAGACACTTTGGAGGTGATTGAAGGCAACAGTCGGCTAGCCGCCTATCGAATATTGTTCCAAGAAGACCCGGCCAAATGGCAGAAGGTCAAATGCCATTTCCTGCCAGAAAACATCAAGGCATCCCAAATTTCAAGCCTGCTGAGCGAATACCACCTAAAAGGCAAGAAAGGGTGGAAGCCATTTGAAGATGCTGGCTTCCTCTATCGCCGCAAGTACGAGGAAAAGGTGTCTATTCCAGACTTGGTCGAAGAATCCGGGCTTTCCAAGAGTAAAGTCGAGCACTTAATTGAAACCTATAAATTCATGGTAGAAAACAAGGATACCCACGCTTCACGATGGAGCTACTATGACGTTTATTTGAAGCCCAAAAAGATCAAAAAGATGCGGGAGGAATATCCGACCTTCGACACGGTCGTTGTCCAGATGATCAAAAACGAAGAATTCAGTGAGGCGCGTGAACTGCGCGATAAACTTCCAATGATTTGCGACGGTCCGAAGAAGAATCTGGAAAAATTCCTAGACGGAAAAATTGACTTTACAGCCGCCGTGTCTCACGTCGCAGAAAACAAGGACGGCATCAATGGCCAGAAGCATCTGAACAAATTCCGCACGTGGATCGCACAACCCAAACGCCTTGATGCGCTGACAGCATCAAATGGTGAAATCCGCAAGAAAGTCCTGTTCGAGGTGCGCAATATCCGCGACTGCCTAACTAAATTACTGACGAAGCTCGAAAAACCCTCATAATTTTTGGGCGATCCGGTGCAAAATCGCGAGCGCTGCCTTTCGCCCATGAAAATCCTTTCGGGTTTTGTTGAAAATCGGCGCGGCCACATCCAGAAAGCTGTGACGCAGTTGAGAGGGCAACGCTTTTATGATGGCAATGTCGGCATCCTTGAGTTGCCACTGCGTTTCAAAGGGTACAACGGTAGGTGAGGCGTTTGCTTTTACCCTCGCCGCCGAACTAACCCGGCATTTCGTGGCGATTTGCTTTGTGAGTGGTTGCAGTTTGGTAAAAAGATTTTGCGCGTGGATATTAAATTCCAATGCATCTCGCCTGCCATTGGGAAGCAAGTTGTTTGAAGTGGTGTGCAGTTCGCCCACGCTCCAGGAATTAAATCGTGATTCAATAAACGCCTCCTCAAAAAGTTTTGCATCGCCCACTTGAATGTTGCCGCTACGCAGCCGCAGCCCTTTGATGCCAAGTCGGTCGGGTATGGCTCCCAAATAACTATGATGCAGAATCCAGCCGAACGCATCCCGATCCCCGGAAACGCCCTCAATTGGGAAGAAATCTACACTGCTGAATTTGTCTTTTAAGCCCTTGCGCACGTCGAATTCATCCTGAAACGGCCTAAAAAGTGGTTCTTTGCCCGAATTGATAAAAACGCAAAACGTCTGGAGCGCAGCTTGCGATGTTAATTGTGCGTTCAGTTCTTCGCCGAAGCGGAACATGGGGCTGAACGGAACAGGCGCCACCTGACTCAAGTACGAAGATACTTCTGCTTCATTTAGCAGAAGATCGTTGCGGAACCGCACAACGTTTCTCAGTTCCACTTCAAAAAAATGCTCGTCGCCCTTAGCGGGTAAGTGTATGAGTTTCACTATCTGACGGGCAACGCCGTTCAAATCCTCTTTGCATTGAGGATCGCGCAGAAGCTGCTTTAATTTTTTGCAGTCCCAGGTTAGCCGATAGACCTGCGAATCGGAAACGCTCTTGGAGCTCATGACAAGTTCCTGACAGAAACCGAGGCCAGCAAGCCTGCCCACGCCCCGAAAACCCCGTGCGTTGGCACCCCGCTTGGCGCTACCGCCCAAGGCGGTCAAGATGCCTACAAAATCGCGATTGGAAATGCCAACGCCATTGTCTCTAATTTTGATATTTCGCTTATCTACATCAATCACTACATCAATCCTCGGTGATTTTCGGGCCGAATAGATGCCTTCGCGAATTCCTTGCTCTACTGCGTCAGCAGCATTCTGGATATACTCGCGATACAGAGCTAGTGGATCAGGATACATAGCTATGCTGAGCAATTCAAAAATGTCCTTCGATACCCGCATATCGCATTCCAGCGGAAGAGCGGCAGGAGGTTTTTGATAATTGAAAATACTACTTTGCATTTATTAAAACTGGTTCAATTTCCAAACCTGCATCCTCTACACGCTCGTCGTCGGGGAGTCCAGGATCATTACTTTTAGCGGCTTTCATGGCTTTTTGCCGATCCCAAATCTCACGCTCAGCTTCATGCGGTAACGGCTTGTAAAACCGAAATAGATTCGATACCCGCTCATTGCTGATACTGCTTTGCAGCGCCTCATATTTACTCTGTTCATACCGCGCCAAGACGGACAATAAATCATTCTTGTCATTGGGTGTTAACGTGGAGGCGATAGACGAATATTCAGCGAACTCTTCACGACCACCTAGTTGTTCAAACCAATTGCGGTTGAAAATGAATTTATGAGGCCGGATCAATAAATTCTCAAAATCATCCGTCGTGCTTCCAAAGGCCCGCTTAAAAAACTCAGGCGCACCGCTGACGATGCCGTGAGTCGCTTGCAAAATAAGCTGCATGGAACGCAAATAATATCGATTCCACTTTTCGCCCACGAAAGTCCGTTCTTTCATATCAGTGGGTTGATACCGCATCGGAAATGAAAAAATGCGAATGCCGAGTTGTTCGTTAAGCTCGATATTGAGCATCATGCGTTGATACAGATCAGTCGGCGTATCGTGAAAGTTGTACAGCATATAATTGGATAGATCATGCAATCCAAATTCATGCGAAAAGCGAATGGCTGTTTCGTATTGTTTACGCACCCCAATATGATCAAAAGCTATCCGTAACGGCTTGATGCAGATGCTGGAAAGCTCTTTGAGAAACATTTTGTCTTTGCATAGAATCCGCGCATCCACTCCCTGATTAAAATCCACACGCCGCTGAACAGAGATGCGGCCCCGTTTGAGCTTTGCCCCGGGGGTAAATCCCAAATCCCTGATTTCCGCGATGACTTCTTTGAAACGGGGCGAAGCCACGATGTTGTTATCCATTAGGATCAAATCTTTTTTGGGGCCGTAAAGTTTTTCAATCCCGCGAACAATATGACTGAGCGAAGGCGTGTCATATAAATCACCCTCCAGCTTGGGCACGCCACAAAAGCTGCATTTCCTCACGCAGCCGCGTGAAGCGTAGGCGAAATATCCGTCATGCACCGCATATTGATATTCGATTTGTCCCAAAATACTATAATCAGGAATACAGTCTTCGATAGGTGCCCCGTGTGTATCATCGGAATAGAGTTCCTCCTGAAAGGAATCCAGTTCCAGGGAAACGGCAGGCGCTTTATTCAATAGTCCCTTGATGAAACGAACCCCGCGCCAACGGCTTTCGACTTGAAACGCCTCGTTCATTAGCGAGGCGGCAATGCCGCCAACAAAAACGTTGCTTGGGTTACGGCCCGATGCCTCAATAGCAAAGTCAATCGTTTCCGCTATGCGCTTCCACTCGAAAGAGAAAAGAGTGGTCACATAGATGCGATCCCAACAGGTGTCCAGCACGGACGTGTCGCATCCCTTAACGAAGCGAACAAAATCCCTTTTGCCATTCGGCCCATGATATTGGGCAATTTTCATCAATCCCAATGGCGGATACTTGTTTTTATATCCCGGCTCGATGAGCAAAATCTTTTTCCCAGGCATAAATTAAACTTTCCTCAATTTCATGAGAATTGTGTAGGCCTCTGTCACGCCTGTCTGGCCGCCCAAACCTTTCAAGGGGCCAGTATGGCTCCAATCTAACTCGCAGATAAAATCCGACAAGACCGACCTAAAAAAGTCCTGATCGCAAGAGACTCCGCTTGAGGAAGCCTCCAGAAATAGGTCTGCAGCTACGTCCATCAACGCATACACGCCAATTCCTTTTGTAATGAAGTGCTTGCGCTGGTTTTTCCACTGCGTTTCCAAAAGTTCAGAAATTGCCGCCCAAAAATGTCGAATCACTGAATAGGCGTCATTAACAGTGGTCTCAGCTCGGCTCAAAATATTTGTTTTTCGCAAAAAGCGCTTCACTGCACTCTGCATCGTTCTTAGCGATGCACGACGGGCGAATCCGATAATTCGCGTTCCACCCAAATCCAATTGTTTGAACCAGGGTGAGGTTTCGTCATCGTTTAAACGAATCGCAAGATAAAGTTCTGGTTTTTCTTTAGCAAAATCGTCGAGGAGCTTTGTTTCGTGGAAATCCAGCAAGCTTGCGTTTAGACCTTTGGCTTTGGAGTTGATAACGCTAAACAGGCCAATTTCATCCTTGAGTGGCAGTCCAATGAATGTCATGAACGCAAGAGGAATATCCAAATCAGATAACGAACCTAAACGGTGCTGGCAATCCACTTGCGCAAGAATACGGTTTTTACCCGCCTGAATTCTTAAAACGGACTGCCCCGATTTGTCCGCTTGCAGCTCCCACCATTTTTTTGACTCAGGACGCAAATTAAAGGTCAATGGAATTGTTGATCCGTATGGCGTACGGATGTATTTGCGAAAATCCAGACTGTGTTTCCGATTGAATTTTCTCTGGTACCCGTCGCCCGTATCTTCGTTGAGCACGTCGGCAAAACTGATGGAATGCAGTAAATTCGCAGGCGCGAACCCCATGAAGACATCACGACGCCCACACGCGCCCGTTATGCCGGGTATTGTGATTTCGCTGAGCTTCATGGTGATTTAGATTGATACAAATTTGAACTAAATCAATTCAAATTGCAAAGGAGGAATTGACTTTTCAACTTGAAGAAAGGGTTGCTTTGCCGGCCTCAAATCAAACAAACTGGTAAGGCCATTCCCAACATGATCCGACCAGCGCCACTTAATTTATTGCAATCCTTTGGAGCCATTGCAAATATCGGATAAATGAATTCACCTCAGAGCATTGATTTCCCCAAGCACACGCGCGGCCCTAACTGCGATGGCCGGAAGATCGATGGATTGCTTTCGCGTGGGCACCCTTTCTTTGGGGCAAAAATTCGCAGTGTCCCCACCGATAGCAACCGCATTTTGGGAGATTAGCTTATGCCAAATAAGATTGACTGGTCGAGCTTAACACATGAAAAACGCATTAAGATTTTAGGTGAAACGACTGTTGATACTATCGTCGCAACCTACAAAATCGCGGATTCGGACGACGCAACGTTTCGGCAATTTATTGGGCGCGAGCTGAAATTGTGGAACCCTCAGAATATCGCCTCATTTAAAACCGCTGGAGAAGCGCCGACAAAGGATGTAGTACTTGGAGCCTGGCGGGATCTTGAACGATCTGAAGCACTTCTCGAGCTAACGGACAACAGCATCGATACCTGGTTGCGACGAAAAGCGGTGTATCCCGCAAAAACAGCATCCGAATTGAATATTTACATTGATATTGACCGAGCAACCCATCAGTTAACATATGAAGACAATGCTGGAGGGGTTCCCGAGGAAAAGCTTGAAAATCTAGTAGTTCCAGGTCACAGCGACACACAAGCGCTTTCCCACACAATCGGAAGTTATAAAACGGGGGGGAAGAAAGCAATTTTTCGACTTGCGGTCGCCGCACAAATTTCGACTAGATACTGGAGCCCATCTGGATCAAACGATGAATCGATTTCGATTCATTTGGACCAAGCGTGGATAAACGATTCAGCGTTATACAAGTTCCCATATGCTCAATTAAAAAACAAAAGCGTGCTGGAGAAAGGGCAAACAAAATTTATTCTTCAATTGCGCGAAGAACCTATCGGCGGACCGCCTTGGTTTACAGAACCTGAAAAAGTTGAGAATATAAAAAAGGAGATTCTCCAAGCCTATTCATTGCTGCTGGTCCGCAACCCCTCCATCCATATCTATTTTTTGGACCGCACTAAATCACTTGAGCCGGTCGATATGTATTCATTTAGTGGTTCATTCGCAAAAGGAATTGATTTAAGACCTCAGCAAGTTATTTTCGAATTTGAAATGGATTATGAAGGTAAGAAAAACCCGCTTTCTGTAGAAATTGTATTGGGATGCCGTACCACGAGTGGCGTCAAGGGTGGAGCGCCAGTTGGAATTGACCTTTATGGCAATGACCGGTTGTTTCTTGGTTTCGATCAGAGCCTTTTCTCACCTTTGCTTCCACAGGGAAACGCCAGGAATCTGGTGCGAGGGTTCGTTAATATAAAAGGGCCAAATGTTTTCATTCCTTGGGATACACATAAACGTCACCTTAATATCGACCGAGACATAATCAATATTCTCACAAAGCATCCATTGATAGTGGAACTGTTCAGTAATTGGAAACGCGCTTATAGCGACATTTCTTTATCAGAAGTCAGCAAGATTATCAAAGAACCACTTCCAAAGCCCTTTGATAAAACCAGGTCCGACCTAACAATACCACATAGGACTAAGGTTCCGCTGGACCCAAACAAGCGAAGAGCTGTAAGCCTCCCAAAGGACATTTACGTCCCTAAAGTGAAAACGTCGAAAAGGAAAAATAATAACGTCGCGGTTCGCATGCAATTTACGTCAAACGAAGCGAGACTAATTATGGGTTATTATCACATCAAAGGGGATCTTTCTTCTGCTTCTGGAGAAATAGGCGCTAGCATAAAAGAGACTGTGCTTAAGATAGTTGCTAAGTCCAAATAGACAATATGCCTCCTGCTGAGAAGTGTAGAACACGATATGGCGCTTATAAATATGCGGCTCTGCACTTACTTTTGGCGCGTTGGCTTAGAAATCACGCAACTGCCAATCAATACTGTTATGTTACATTGGGTGGAACCGAATTGAAGGATTGCCAAAGTGTGCATTTCATCGATCCTAGAATGATGGGATCGGCTGTTTCGTTTGAAACGGGACGAGACCGTCTTGGTTTTGCCGTCGCTAACGCCGCTAGCCTTGCGACTTGTGGCGTAACCGTAACAGTTCAGAACGCTGATATATTTGATTTTCGGCGCGTTTCGGAGGAGCCACACTTATTTTTTTTCGACTTTGAGGGGATTTGCGCCTTCGGCGACTACTATTTGAAATTTGCCGACATGTTCTTGAATGGTCAGCTACGAGAGCAGGACACATTTTTTATCACAAGTTATCTTGGACGTAACCCTGGCTGGCGCAAAGTAATGAATGAGTTTGATGCTCAGTTTAGAATTTTGGGCATTACAGATGTTGAACAGAAGAAAGTTAGCTACCAGCGAGCGCACCCGTCATTTACAATTTACAGCGCATTATCTCACGCGAACATGCAAACAGACATACAGGTTAACTGTATTGGCTGCGTTGAATATCGAGATACTTCTCCGATGGGAGTTTATGGGTACGTTGTGGGAACTGGTTCCACGGAGTTTGAGAGATTTATCAGAGAGTCTCCGTATTATCATGCGAATAGAGGCATCGCAGCTAGAATTTAATGGTGGCATAATTGTTTCTCTCCCTCGAATTTGCTAGGGTTTTTTAGATGCAGAAAAGATCGCATGTCAACACAAAGCAGCATTGAGTGGACGGAAATTACTTGGAATCCTGTGACGGGATGTTCCAAAGTTAGTGAGGGCTGTCGCTTTTGTTACGCCGAACGCATGGCCACGCGACTTAAAGCTATGGGGCAGAAACGGTATGTGAATGGTTTTACCGTGACTCTACATGCGGATGCTCTTGAGGACCCATTCAAATGGAAGAATCCGCGCGTGGTGTTTGTAAATTCAATGAGCGATTTATTTCACGAGAATGTTTCAGTTGATTTTATAAAGAAGATATTTGAAATAATGGCTCGCTGTCCTCGGCATACGTTTCAGATTTTGACCAAGCGAAGCCGACGCTTGGCCGAACTCTCCGACAGTTTGCCTTGGCCATCAAACGTGTGGATAGGAGTTAGTGTGGAAAATATCCGCGTTATCCATAGAATTCACGACTTAAAGAAGGTCGTATCGGCCAAGGTCAGATTTTTGTCTTGTGAGCCGTTATTGGGGCCTCTGACTCGGTTGCCGCTTGATGGCATAAATTGGGTAATAGTCGGAGGCGAGTCAGGACCAAAAGCCAGACCGATAGATGAAAAGTGGGTTAAAGACATTCTCACGCAATGTGAAAGCAAGAGCGTACCGTTTTTCTTCAAACAATGGGGCGGGGTTCGGAAGGATTTAACAGGCCGTCTTCTTGACGGGCGAATTTACGATCAGATGCCACCTCGTGGTCCGGTGCAATCACAACTCCAAGTGATGGCTTCCTTGTAGTTATTGTCTATTCGTCACTAGGCAGATAGTCCGCCCAATCGTGGACTGTCTGTTCCACTTTTCGCTTTTCCGTTCGGGCTTTTACCAAGAATGACTTAATGACGGGAGTCCCCTCCGCCTGGCTTTCCGAAGCACTGCAGCGATGGTTTCGTCGTTTAATCGTTTCTGCTCTTGCACAAACTGCCCTCAATTGAAACGGTCCTTTATATCAATTTGCGGACATCTCCTCGACATACGTCAAGGTGTAAGATAGCCTTAACCTATGGCAAACCCCGTATGTCCAAAAGATACCGCTGACATCCCAGCTCAGGTATTTGAGGCATTCCTTACCTCTCTTAAAACTGCCGGAATTTCGGATGATCTGGTCACTCGGTTTAGAAACACCCTATTGGAAGAACGCGCCTTCAGCGAAGTCTCCCTGAAAAAGGCCGTCTTTGGGGAACGACCGACGCCATGATAAAAATTGAATCAATCACAATTAAGGAATTCCGAGGGATTCGTAACCTCACTTTGAATTTTAAGGGAAAAAACTTCGCCATTTGTGGGCCTAACGGGACAGGCAAAAGCGGTGTAGTGGATGCACTGGAATTTGTTCTCACTGGAAATATATCGCGCCTGTCGGGAGAAGGACGCGGCGAAGTCTCCTTGAAACAGCATGCCCCACATGTCGATAAACGAAATGATCCCGCAAAAGCACTCGTCTCTGCAACCGTGATTATTCCGAGTCTCAAAAAAACCTATACCGTAGAAAGAAGCGCTAAAACACCTTCGATGATCAAGGTCACCCCGAGTGATCAAGCCGCTACCGAGATTTTCGCCACTGTACAGGAGCATCCCGAAATTGTGTTGTCACGGCGAGAATTAATACGATATGTCTTGGCAACGCCCGGAAAACGTAACGAGGAGATTCAGGCTTTGCTGCATCTCGACCAAATTGAGGATGTTCGAGCCGGATTGCAAAAGATCGCGAATAGCATGGAGAAACAATTAAAGCCTTTTGAAACAGCGGCGACCTCAGCGACTGAAAATCTCGCACGTGCTTTAGCTATAAGCGAGCTTAGTAAAGAATATATCTTGTCTACGGCCAATGCGCAACGGACTATCCTCGGCCTTCCTTTCCTTGCCGATTTTACTACTACGACTTCTCTCAAAGATGGAATGTCGGTTCCTGCACAAACGAAACCGCAGACGATCCCTAAAGCCCAAGCCGTAACAGATATTCGAGCGGCTCGGGAGATCCTCAAAGAAATTTCTGGAAAACTTACGGAATCATTAGTTGCCGACGTGCTCGCTGATCTCAATCTACTTGCTGCGGACAAAGCAGTGGTAGAAGGCGTAACAAGACAGCACTTTTACACGTTTGGACTAAATTTTATTGAAGCAGAGGTTTGCCCGTTCTGCGATAACGAGTGGGATGTGGAAGCTCTGCGAACCCACGTTCGTTCGAAACTCGAGCACCTGAAAGAGCTTTCAACTAAACGCAAGGCAGTGGAGAAAAAACTCCTACCACTCATCACGCTTTTGCGGAAGGCAGAAACTGAGATTAATCTATTGATACGTTATGCGGCGATGCCGAAACCGGCTATAGAGATGCGAACTGCGCAAGAGTATGTTACACGATGCAACGGATCGATCAACTTGCTGGAAGCTTTTTTGCCGCTGGCTGATACGATCGCCATTCTCCGCGAACTGACTGACGTGCCGCAAACAGTAGAAGATGCTATTTCCCGTCTCGAAAAGGAGGTTGCCGTTTTGCCTGATCCTAGCAAACAGGATGCGGCCCTGGAATTTCTTACCATCGCGCAAGAACGTCTTGATGTATGGCGTGAAAGCAGGCGAAAGGAAGAAACCGCGCGAGCTCAGGCTCAACTTGCGCGACGAGTATCAGATATCTATGCCAGCACTAGCGATAAGGTGCTCACCGGACTTTATGACGACGTACAAAAAGATTTTGCCGCCCTTTACACGGCCATCAACCACACCGATGAAAAGAACTTTGCAGCAAAGCTTGTACCTTCAATGGGAAAGCTGGGATTTGATGTCGATTTTTACGGCCGTGGCTTTTTTCCGCCCGGTGCTTATCACAGTGAAGGACATCAAGACGGCATGGGCCTTTGTCTATACTTGGCACTGATGCGTCATATCGAAGGTGCACATTTTACGTTTGCAGTGCTTGACGATGTACTCATGTCGGTAGATACGGGACATCGCCGCGAGGTATGCGTTCTCTTGAAAAAGGAATTTCCTAATACACAATTTATAACCACGACACATGATCCTATATGGATGCGGCACATGAAGACGGAAGGCCTCATCGGAAGCCAAGGTGCGGTTCAATTCCGAACCTGGAACGTTGATTCTGGACCAACCCAGTGGGATGATCGTGATGTTTGGACCGAAATAAACGATTATTTGGCCAAAAATGATGTACGCTCTGCCGCCGCTCTTCTCAGACATTATCTTGAATACACTTCAGCTGAATTGTGTCATCGCTTGCGTTGCCACGTCGAGTTTCGCGGCGATGCCCAGTATCAACTTGGCGAACTGCTTCCGCCGGCTACATCACGCCTGCGAAAACTCTATGCCACAGCCAAAGAAGCGGCCAATTCATGGAATCAGAAGGATCTGATTGCCGAAATCAGTGAACGCGATAATGACTTTAGCAAATTGGCGCAGTTGTCTCAGGTTGAACAATGGCAAGTGAATGCTGCCGTGCACTTCAATTCGTGGGACAATCTGACCAAAAATGACTTTTTGCCGGTAGCCGAAGCGTTTCGAAAGCTACTGGCTGGATTCGCATGTCCAGACTGTTCTGAATTCTTTCGAGTGTCCCCGGATCGCGATACTGCTGAAACGATTCGCTGCGAGTGTGGAAAGACAAATATTAATTTGCGAAAGAAGACCTAGTCTGCTCGCTATTCGCTAGTGTGCTCATAATATCTACGCCTACAAAACCACCTACAAACATGGTTTGTAGGGGCATCCTGCCCGTCATGAATGACTTTTACGGCTTAACCGCCGCACCACTGGCTCCCCAACGTGTCGTCGGCTACCGCCCGACAATTTTCTTTCTCCTTCGGCTATCCGGCATAAAGGACATTTAGCCAATGTCCTTTAGCAGAAAGAAAATTGTCGGCCGGCCTCGTCCTATCGTCCTACCCGCCGACACGTTGGGGGACGGGTTCTAAGATAAGGCGCTATCGCGCCCACCACCGCCGCGCTGACGCGACCGGTTCGCGCCGAAGCGCGGAGGACGAGTGTTTTATTAGGCCGACAGTTTCTTTCGCAAATCCGAAAAGATTTGCGGAACCGAAGAGGAAAGTGGCCGCGACTGCGGCCGAAACCAGAGCCGCGCCGCCAGGCGCGTCCGATTTCCTGCCGTCTCCGGCAGGTGTGGACGTCTATCGGTATTTTCTGGCAGGAGTATGCTGTCTCCGTTCGGATTTCGTAACCAGCCGCCATTACCCCGTCGGCGCGCTCCAAAGCGCCTCTGCCGACGGAAAATTCGATTTCCACCGCGATCCATAGGCATGGAGGCATTGCTTTGGAAAGGAATGGCGGCTGATTCTGGTACCATGAACGAGGAACAGATCATCATCGGCGAACGCGAGGGCTGGGGAAAACCCCAGCTTTTCGGCATACTCATCGCCGACCAGCGGCATCACATCTACGTCATCGGAAAGACCGGCTCCGGCAAAACGACCCTTTTGCGGAATATGATCATCCAGCATATCGCCCTGGGACATGGCGTTGGCCTCATTGATCCGCATGGGGATTTAGCCGAAGAAATACTTAACCACATACCGCCCCGCCGAACGAACGATCTGGCATATTTCAACCCTGGCGACTTAGAATTCCCTGTCGGCTTGAACGTCCTTGCCAACGTTGAGCCGGACAGCAGGCACCTTGTCGCCTCCGGCGTTGTTTCCGCCTTCAAGGGAATCTGGCGGGATTCATGGGGACCAAGGCTCGAATATATCCTTTATAACGCCATCGCAGCACTGCTGGATTGCCGGAATGCCACGCTTTTGGGCGTCAACCGGATGCTCGTTGACCCGGAATACCGGAGCAAAGTCATCCGGCAGGTCAATGATCCGTTCATCAGATCCTTTTGGACGGAAGAATATGAAAATTACGACGAACGGTTTCAACGCGAGGCCATCGCCCCGGTACAGAACAAGCTGGGCCAGTTCCTGCTGAACCCGGTCGTTCGCAACATTCTTGGTCAGGTCAGGTCGAAAGTGGATATCCCCTTTGTCATGGACAACGGGCGGCTGTTCATCGCCAACCTGTCGAAGGGAAAGCTCGGTTCAGACAAGGCGAATCTGATCGGTTCCCTATTGACCACGCAATTTCAGCTTGGCGCAATGGCCAGGGCCGGAAGGGCCGAGGACGAACGCCGGGACTTTTACCTCTTCATCGATGAGTTCCAGAATTTTTCGACCGATGCATTTGCTTCCATCCTCGCGGAAAGCCGCAAATATCGGCTGTGCCTCAATCTGTCCCACCAATACATCGACCAGCTTTCGCTTCCACTGCGCCAGGCTGTCTTCGGCAACGTCGGAACGCTCATCGCTTTCCGCATCGGCCACCCCGACGCCGAGATCATGGAGAAGGAGTTCGGCAATACATTTTCGGCGGGCGCCATAGCAGACCTAGACCGCTACGAAGCTATTGTAAGATTACTTGAGAATGGAAGCAACGCGCAGCCGTTCCGGGCAAAAATGCTGCCGCCGTTCGCGGGCTATACTGGACGCAAGGAAAAGCTTGTTCGGCATTCCCGACAGCGTTTCTCCATGCCACGCCGTGTCATCAACGCAAAGCTTGTCCGCTGGATGAGGTCGTTGTCTGACCAGAACCAATGAGTTCGGACCGCCGTCCGCGTTTCAAGCGTGCTTCCGCCGTCCCAATTCAGGTCACGACTCGTGACCGTGAGATCATCCGTCAGATCCACTGCCACCGTTTTCTTCGTTCCTCTCATATTGTCGCGCTTATTGGCGGCAGCGAGCAGCAGATTTTACGGCGGATGCAATTACTGTATCACCACGGATTTTTGGAACGCCCAAGGTCGCAACTGCGATACTATGAGCGTGGAGCCTCCCGCGAGATCGTCTACGGTTTAGCGAATAAAGGCGGAGAGCTTTTAAGACGGGAACTTGGCATTGCCATTGGTTCGTTTGCCTGGAGCGAAAAGAACCACACGATCGGCAGGGTTTACCTTGACCATGCCCTTTTGGTTTCAGATATAATGGTCACAATCGAATTGGCTTGCCGGAAGTATGGCAAGGTTCGTCTGCTCCACCAGGGCGATCTTGGGCTTCAATTGAAACAAGGACGATTGCAATGGCAAGGTACAATGCGTAATGGCAAAAAGTTCGGCCCTACTCCGGATCGGCTGTTTGCCGTGGAATACCAAGATGAAAACGGTCAAAGCAAACGCGTCCATTATTTTCTCGAAGCAGATAGAGGAACAATGCCAGTTACCCGCAAAAATCAATCGCAAACATCATTTCAACGGAAGCTACAGGCATACCATGCGGCATGGGTTCAGGATCTGCATCGCACACAACTTGGCTTTCACCGTTTTCGCGTACTAACGGTCACAACCATTTCGAAACGGGTTCATTCTCTCGTTGAAGCTTGTTCACAATTGGAAAGCGGCTACGGGCTGTTTCTGTTTGCTGACAAATCCATTTTATTGGAAGACATTCTTTCAGCCGAATGGCAGGGCGGAAAGCCAGACACGGTCGCCCGCATGATGGATTCAAACGGCAGTTAAATTAGAGCGAGGTTTTACCTGCTGCCTTCGTTTTGGCCCATCGCGCCTTGGCTGCTGCCGCGATTTTGGCTTTGGCCGCCGCGCTCATCTTCCGCTTGGTAATCTTCTTGGCGGGCTTTGCAATAGACTTAACTTTCGACTTTGCCCATCGGAGCTTTTGCGCAGCAGCTATTGCCAATCTTCCTGCATCGCTCATTTTGTGCTTCTTTCTCGATTTCCGGGTAGCAACCGATGATGACCCGAGGACGCTGGATAGTTCGCCCTTCAGCTTTTCTATCCGGTCTACAAGGTCGGCGGCGCGTCTCAGTTGGTGGGATGCAAGTGACAATAAGTTCATAGGAGGGAATATAACCGGAGAGCTGGGGGGTTTGACATATAAAAATATCTTGCCGCTTCCGGCAGGTTTGGCCGCCTATCTTCTCTTCTACCCCACACGATAGGATGCTCATGGAATGCGGTTCACCTTCTGGACTGCGCAAGTTCATCAAAACCAAATAACCAACAGGAGCATTATGTCAAAATCATCATTCGTTGACTTCAAGGCCGTCAAAGCGGCAATAACCATGGAGCAGGTATTGGAGCACTACGGCATCCTCGACAAATTCAAGCGGAGCGGGGACAGCCTAAACGGGCCGTGCCCTCTTCATAGGGGTTCGAATCCGACGCAGTTCCGGATTAGCACGACCAAGAACATCTGGAACTGTTTCAGCGAGTGTAAGCACGGAGGAAACACCCTCGATTTCATCGCTGAGATGGAAAAGATCACCATCCATGCCGCGGCGCTTAAGGCAATTGAGTGGTTCAAGCTCGATGCCGCTGAAATGTCGGCTGCCGAGCCGGGCGAGGAAGATCAGGAATCGGCACCGGCTAATGGAGAGACCAAGCCTAAGCCAGTCCCGAAAAAGCCAACGCCGGCAACGGAAAACTCGACGCCCAATATTCCGCTTAAATTCCGATTGGATAAGTTGGAGCGGGAGCATCCGTATCTCATCAAGGAGCGCGGGCTGACGCTTGAGACCATCGTGGATTTTGGGATCGGCTTTTGCGCCAAAGGCATGATGGCCGGGCGCATCGCCATTCCGATCCATAACTCCGAAGGCGGTGTCGTCGCCTATGCCGGACGCTGGCCGGGAGAACCGGCCGAGGACACGCCCAAATACAAGCTGCCGCCAGGATTCAGGAAATCCCTGGAAGTGTTCAACATTGACCGGGCGATCAAAGAATCAGCGGACGAACCGCTACTCATCGTCGAGGGATTTTTCGATTGCATGAAGGTCCATCAGAACGGCTGGCGGAAGGTAGTCGCCCTCATGGGTAGCAGCATGTCCGTCGCCCA
>Ga0206900_1047_pt1 | contig 32878 bp, 13 predicted proteins | sample Alteio_BWOrgHeat_46_FD_153235 | JGI IMG/M metagenome (GOLD analysis project Ga0206900, IMG submission 153235) | Enriched cells from forest soil in Barre Woods Harvard Forest LTER site, Petersham, Massachusetts, United States -... | ecosystem: Environmental > Terrestrial > Soil > Temperate forest >... | reverse complement strand
ACCCAATTCTTATGGCAGAACTTTGCTACCGGGCACAACCGGATCCAGCCCTCTTGAAACGGTATCGTGACGTCGTTTTTCAGACGGCCAATTTCATGGCGAGCTATGCGACATGGGACACTAACAAGCAGTGTTATGTGCTTGGGCCGGTGTTGCAATGCGCGCAGGAAATTTTTCCCAAGGACAAGACGCTCGATCCGACATTTGAGCTGACCTACTGGCGTTGGGGCCTGGAAACGGCGCAGCAATGGCGCCAGCGGCTCGGCTTGAAACGCGACCCGTGGTGGGATGATGTTTTGCAGAAGCTGGCTCCGTTGCCAACGGCGGACGGCAAATATCTCTTTACCGAGACGACGCCCGATTCCTATACCAATCCCAAATGGAATGCCGATCATCCGGCAGTTTTGAACGCATTGGGTTTTGTACCCGGGCCGGGCGTGGACACGACGACGATGTCCAACACGCTGGACTGGATTTGGAAAAATTGGAACTGGCCGGACACCTGGGGCTGGGATTATCCCGCGATCGCCATGACCGCCGCGCGACTGGGCGAACCGGAACGGGCCGTTGACGCGCTTCTGCTGGACACGCCAAAGAATCATTACGGCCTCGACGGCCATGTTTACCAGCGTCCCAATCTGACGATTTATCTCCCGGCCAATGGCGGACTGCTTTATGCGGTGGCGCTGATGGCCGCCGGCTGGGATGGTGCACCTGACCGTAACGCGCCGGGCTTCCCCAATAATAGGCAGTGGAATGTACGCTGGGAAAATTTGCATCGCGCTCCCTGATTATTCACGTTCCAGCGTTGCCGCCATGAGGCCGATCACTACTTCGTTTGCGAGTGCCCGGACGGTGATTGACTTCAGTTCTTTGGTTGGATCCAGCGGCAATTCCAAAACAGTCGCCGCGCCGCCGGGAATTTTACCACCTTGGCCTTTGAAAGTGGCTGCATTGAGAATGCGGATTCGCCCGGTCCTTAGATCCACGCGCGGAGGCGGGGGGCTGTCCAGTTGGAACGCGTAATCGTCCACGAAATAATCCTGGTCGATCGGCCACCAGTTTGTTGGGTTCCGTAACGGCAGACGCTCTCGCGAACCGTCGGCGTAAGTCACCACAACTTCGCCGTTATCTATCCAGCTTTGCATCGGGTTGGAGGAGCCGGCCATCAGCAAAAATACGCGTTGTGATTTTCCTGAGAGGGGCACAGAAACTTCTTTGGGATAGTTTTGCCATTGTGAAGTGAAGATGATGTTTTTTTGGTCAACTTTGGCCGGAGTTTCAAAAGGCACACGATTCGGGAGAATAATTTTGCCATTGTTCTTCATGGCAAGCTCCCGCAGGCCTGAATCGTCTACATCAAAGCTTGCATTTGGCTCGCACCAGCCGCCAATTCCTTGTTTGGGAGTTGCCAGGGAGCAGAATGGCGAGCGGGGCGCGCGATAGTCGTTTTCGAAAATGTGCTTAACGTCGTCATTGAAAAATGGCGTGAGATTAACTGCCTCAAATTTTTTATCAGTGGGATATTTGGTGTTCCAATCGAACGTTGCATCTTTGGTTTTTTTCGCTTTCTGCACCGTGTCCGGTATTATTTCAGTCACTGGAGCATTCCCTGTCCACTCCACGCGGACCTCCCATTTCCCGGCAGGCGCACTTTGGATTTCTATTCTTGGTACTCCGTATTGCCCCTGGGCCAACTGCCAATTTACTGAAGCGCCGTTGACTGTCACGGTGTTAATCTTCCCCTTGAAAACAGGAATATCCAGATGCAAGCGCATCGGTTTAGAGAATTTGGCTTCAATCATAAAAATTTCGGAATCATCCCCGCGACGAAAATCGAAATTGAAATCAGGATGGGAAATTTTCGCAAAATTCCAGTCGGCGGGAAACCCGGGAACTATTTTCAATTCGCCATCAATCGCATTAGGTTTAACACCGAACAAACCTTCGATGAGGGCGCGAGAATTGATGCCGATGGCGTCGCCAAAATCACGTTGTGCTTCGCCTCGCGCTGCGTCGAAACTCGTCATGGCTCCCAAATTTCCCGGGCACAAACCCAGATACATCGAGGTCAGAATTTCTCCTTTGAACAATTTGAAGGCAGTTTCCGGACGATTGGCTTCCCAATCGGCGAGCGACGTGTGCGCGGCTTCGGCCATGACGACGTTGTTGAGGGACCATTCATAGGGCATCCAGTTTGACTCCGGGAGGGTGAAAAGCCCTTCGTCAGGTACATTTGGGCCACAGATCGGAAAGTGTGCAATATGCGTATCAACCCACTTCGACATTTCCCATGATTGAGAGGGTGTTGCGGCATCTGAATCGATCGTGGTGTAAAATGTCCAGAGTGCGGGATCCTGGTGCGTAAGTTGGAGGCCAAGGCAATCTTTATATTCCGCGAAACACCCATCGTCCGCCAACCAGAGATATTCGTTCATGCCGCGGAGAATCAAATCTGCTTCCTGCTGATACGGAGAGGGGTCTTTGCCAAGGATTTTGGCAACTTGGGCGGCCCTTTTATTTTCAAAGTAATTGTATGCGCTTGCATGGGCCGCGCCACCGCCGTTGTAGCTTAGGTCGTCGCTTGCCCAAATGGCTGCATATCCCTCGTAAAGCGGCAGCTTGTCCGGTCCATATTCTCGACGGAACAAGCGGCGTTCCCAGGCAAGATGCCGCTCAATGACCGGCCACATTTCGGCGGCGTAATTGGTATCGCCGGTCCAAAGTAAATGGCGAAAAAATGCGTCCACTAGAACGAGATTCATGTCGTAGTGGGATTTCGTCATGTCGCCATTGGAGTGCAGGGCTGCTTCATTGCGCGCGAGGTTGAACCCTTCGTCGGCCGGCGGAAGGGTATCGGGAATCGGGTCGGTGTTTTGTTCCCGGGCAAAGCCAGAGAAATGTTCGGCAGTTCGTTCATGCCATCCCAGGGCATCTCCAGCGTAGGGCCCACGCCAGCCGGCGAGCCGTACCCGCCATGCTACTGCGCCATGCATATATGATTGTTGCTGCCCGTCCCAAATGGCGTCAGCAGCGATATTCAGTGCCGGAACGGCAGCGTTGATAAACGCATCGGGCGTTTCAACAACAACCTGGTCAGCAATTTTGCGGCGATGCTGTTCGGCGGCGGAAAATAATTCGGGCAGTTCTGATGAGCTCAATTTCTCCTGACTTTCTCCGTCCTCGTGCAGCGCGAAATATGCCGGTTCCCCGTCTTGCAAATTAACTTTGGCAGTCGCCATTGGATATTGGGGATTGGAATTGGCGGAAGTGAATAGTGCAGCGACGTGATTCCAATTTGTGGCATCCCCAATTTGCAATTGAGAACCGTCCGGGAAGATCCTAACGATGGTTGTTTCCTTGCCACGCAGGATAAACATATTTGAGCCTAAGGAAATTTCGTTTCCTGTGCATTCGCCCGGTCGCAGTTGGAAAAATTGTGAGACGGGTTCGCTCTCGCATCCGATATCACCGCCACGTTTGCCGCGCATCCCGTTGGCGCCGCCAAAACCCAGAATCAGTTGGGCCGGCGTTTGACATCCGTCCAGCACGGCTTGAATAATGGCTCCTTTTGCGTTGGCTAACGGCAAAACGGTCAGGGTCAACTGGCCCGACGGGCTCAATAAGGAATCGTGGATTTCATAAATCATCGAGCCGCCGTGATATCGCGTCACAATTTCATCGGCGTCGTTCAACCATTTGATTCCTTCTGGAGTCTTGATGCCGGGGCGGAGGTTGCCGCCGCGGCCGGGGGCGTAGATGGAAAATTCCGGTTTATCTCCACCGTCAATGCGAAAGGCTGAGTTGTCGCAATAAAGCGGCCGGTTAAAGAATTCCGTTCCGTTGGTAATGACGAAGTCCCCATTGATCGGCCAGTAGCGAAGCCGGCGGGCGACGTTGTTCGCCAGCATCGGGTGCATTCTTGTTGCTTCCTGCGCTTCGGCGGATGGGCAAAATGACAGGAGCAGTAATGCAATAAAGGATGCCAGTTTTAAAAAAAATATTTTTTTAAAAAAGTGCTTTACTGGCCTTGACTCACCTTGGCTCGCCTTGACTGGCCTTGATCCATCCCGCAAAGCGGGACTACGGTGGGCAGGCCCGCTGTCCGCAGGCAAAGCGGGAGAGCTAAAGCACTGAAAAAGATCTCTCCCCCCCCCCCGGGGGGGCTTCCGTAGCCTTCCGTAGCCTTCCGCAGGCTTCCAAAAACGGGAAGAGTTTTCACATTCAAGGGCTCAGTTTTTGGTTCAGCTATTCCATGGAAAGCCACGTCATGGCCGCCGCAATCCAAGGCGCCCGCCTTCGTTCCACTACGGCGCAGCAAGCAATCGACATGGCTCAAATGTGACTGATTGAAAGTCATGGGGCCATTTTACCAAGAGTCTGGTGAAAGTCATAGTTCGTTACTACCGCAATCGTACGTGCAGGAGTGGCTACGGCTATTTTTGAGGCATAGGAATGGATGTGCAGTGATTTAACGCTAAAAACGTCAAAATAATCAGAAATTCCGGCCAGGGGATGCCTATCACCAGTATTGGCGATTTTCAACCATGCAATATGTGCTAGGTTGAAGTTGAGCCCGTTGTTATTGACCATCCGAATCATGCACTGTCCTGAATGCAGGGCGGGGTGTCGGTGGTTATGAATAAACATTTAGTTTGCCGTTATTGGTTACAGAGACGATTGCCGTGCTAAATCATTGTTCCACATACCTATGAAAACCCCCCTAAAATCCTGGTCAGTATTTTCAATTGTATCTGTCGCGCTCTTTCTGGGCGTTATTTCCGCTCAAGCGGCCAGCCAGACATGGACGAATGCGCCCGTGAACCAAATTTGGACGAACGTCGCGAACTGGGATGGCGGCGCGTTCCCCGGTGCGATCAATGCCACCGGCAACACCAATAATAATACCGTCAATGATATAGCGACGTTTAATACGCCGATACCGGTTTCAGGAATCGGTGGCGCCGCCTTCCCGCTGACAGGTGCCGATGCAGCGATCCCCAATAACCGGAGCCTTGAAATTGGCGGCATTACGTTTGATACGACTAATTGCGGCGCTTACGTATTCCAGGCAGATGCTCCAGTCAACTATCCGGGCACGGGCATTCTTTACGTATGCCATCCCAACGCGATCACCATTAATTCTACGGTGACCAACAGCCAGGTGTTTTTAACCCCGGTATTTACCCGTTTGCCGGCCAGCACGCAGGGGATTTATAATTTTATTAATAATGCGACCGACCCCCGGGTGGTTTTGTATTTTGCCTCAGTCACCAACGACAGCTCCAATACCCGCGGAACATTTTTTACACTGGGCGGCTCCAATACCGGCACCAACACCATTCAGTTTCTTTCCAAGGGCCCTTCGTTGAAAAGCGCTGCCCAGGGATTTACCAAGCAGGGCACCGGCACATGGATATTGCCTAATAGCAGCGATTTTACGAATTCATCGGTCAATACTCTTAACGACGGTACACTCGTCGTCGGGAGTTCGGGTTGTTGGGGTTTTTCCTCCAGCGTCATTATGAACAGCAATGCCGTGGAGCAATTGCTCAATGCCAGCCAGACTAATACGACTATGAACGGCAACAGCACGCTGCAAGAAGTGAATGGCACGGGTTATATCAGCTCCATTGCTGTCGGCGCGGCTCTTGGCGTTACCCCGCACTTGAAGACAACCAGTCCAAGCGACGTTCTGATCGTAGGAACGAATACCACGGCGACGGGCGGTTCGGCGACCTCGGTCATTCATATCACCGGCCCCGGCACGGTTTTGTTGTTAACGAACAGCACCTATGTTGGCAATTGGTCGGTTGACAGCGGAACGCTCCAGATTGGTATTGGCGCAACTACGTCACTTGGAACTGGCCCTAATGTAAATGTGGCCGCCGGCGGGGTTCTTGATCTGACGACGATGGGGCCCGGCATAACATTTAATCCATCCACCGCAGCCATTGGCGGCTCCGGCACGGGCACGACGGTGGGGTCCACAGCTGCCACGATCAAACCTGACGCGGCCGGCACGCTTGATCTGGCCACCGGGGTAAAAACTGTTTCGCTGATCTATACTCCAACGTCCTTCTCGGGTGACTCCGCTCATCCTGCTCTTTATATTTCACAGGGCACACTGGCCCTGGGTGGAAATACGTTTACGGTGAACAACGCTTCCGGCACGCCGTTAGGCGCAGGCACGTATCTCCTGGTCCAGGTGGCCAGCGGCAATATCACTTCTTCCGGCAATTTGGCGGCGAATGTCGTGGGAAGCGGTCTGGCCCCCGGCAATGTTGGTGCCATTCAGATTTCGGGCGGGCAGGTGAATTTAGTGGTGACGGTTTATGTGCCGAATCATTTGGTCTGGACGGGCGGCAATCCGAACAATAATTGGGATGTCAATACCACGCCTAACTGGCTAAACGGAGGAGTCCGCAGCATCTATAATAATTCTGACTTCGTAACGTTTAACGCAGTGGGCGTTTCGAACCCCGTCGTCAATCTGGTGGGAGCTTTGATCCCCAACAGCGCCCCCGGCGGCTGCCTCGTGGATACCACTGCGGGTAATTATTTCTTCACCGGCAGCGGCGCGCTGGGCGGCATCGCGAATCTGTTCAAGATGGGCACAGGGACGCTGGTTCTCTCGAATCTTAACAGCTACCTGGGCAGCACGGTGGTCAGTAACGGCACCATTCAAGTGGGCACCAATAATGCCCTCTCCGGCAACAGTGATATCACGGTCAGCAACGGTGCGAGCGTGGACCTCAATTCGTGGAGCACAGCTATCGGCGCTTTGAACGGCAATGGCACCGTGGATACGGTGGCCGGCGGAACGCCGGTGGTGACCATCGGAAATAACGCTGATAGCGGAACCTTCTCAGGGGTCATTAAGAATACCGCGGGCACGCTGGCCGTGACCAAGGCAAACACCGGCACGGAAACGTTGTCGGGCGCGAATACCTACGCGGGAGCCACGACCGTTAATGGTGGAACGTTGAGGGCGGCCAATCGTACGGCGCTCGGCACTGGTACGGTAACCGTTAACTCGGGCACGCTCATAGATATCAGCACCAACGTACAAGTGGGCAGTATCGCCGGCGTGGGCACGATTGCGAATAATTCGACCGCGACAACGAATGAATTAATTGTTCTGGGTAATTCGACCTTTGCGGGAACCATTGCGGATGGTTCCGGCGGCGGTGGAATGAGCGTCCTGGTCAGTGGCGGGATATTGACCAATGCTGCGGGAAGCACCTACAGCGGCGGAACATTTATCGCCGGGGGCGCGGAATTGGCGATCCAAGACACCACTCCGGCATCAACTCCGGGGACAGGTGGAATCGTTGTCAGCAATAATGGGACCCTTGGCCTGATCGGGAATAATTCAAGTTTGGAAATCCTGGTCAATACGGTTACTACGCCGAATAACGCCCAGGCGTCGTTTTTATCTGCTGCCGCCGGAAACCAATATGCCAATTTATTCCTTGGCGGTGTGACTTCCACAAACCTCTACTTTGGTGGAGCCATGACGATCAGCGGAACGATGTCGTTCACGAACTTCCTGGGCACGGTCATTGTTACCAATGGCGCCATTCGCGGGTTTAACGCGACGGAGGGCGGCCCTAATACGTCGTTCGACTTCATTGGTTTTGGCGGGTGGAATTGCCGCGATGGTGCCGACACGGTCCATTTTGGTTCATTGTCCGGGGATCCATCAGCGGCCATCAACGGTGCCAGTGGAACGGGATCGAATCCGAATTTATTCGACATTTATATTATAGGCGAAGCAAACGCCAATTCGGTTTATTCGGGTGCGATTAACGGTACCAACAGCCTGGTTAAGGCCGGAACCGGCACGCTGGATCTGAATGGCGGCGGCTTTATCTTCACCAACGTCATTAACGAGGGCTTGTTTACTGTCACGAACGTAGGCTATGGCAGCAACGAGATGACCTTTGTGGGAACGACGACGGTCAGCAACGGTGTCCTGGCCCTGATCGCGCCGACGGTGCTGACGAATTCACCGACCATCACCCTGGCCAACGCTTCTGCCGTGCTGGATGGCTTGTCCATGGGCTTCATCAGCAACGAATTTGATTCGGATGGCATAACTCTCACCAATTCATTCCCGGTGACGAACAGCATATTTGAATTGGTCGTTAATCCATTCACGGGTCCACAAACAATGGGTGGCATTGGGACACTCAGGGCAATCCTGCTGGCTGACCAGGGCACGACCCTGACGCCCGGTTTGCCGACAGGTGTCTTCAATGTGACCAGCAATGCCACCTTGTCGGGGGCAGTCACGATGAACCTTGACAGCTCGAACGCGGCCGCCAGCAGCGAATTGGACGCGAAGACCTTTGCGATCAACGGAACGGCAACTCTCGTGGTTACCAATATTGGCCCGGGCATCATCCAGGGAGCGACGTTCAAACTGTTCAACCATCCGGTTTCCGGCTTTGGCTCGGTGACATTGCCTGCCAAGGACCCGACGGGAACGACCAATTATGTCTGGCAAAACTCCCTGGCAACTGATGGCACAATCACACTGACCAGCGGTGGAGTTGCACCGCCTCCGGCTACGCCGCCACCGATCAGCTTCAGCGTGAGCGGCAGTACTTTGACCTTGTCATGGCCGCAGGCCTACCTCGGTTATACGTTGCAGGTGCAAACGAACTCAGCGCAAGTGGGCCTCAGCAACAATTGGGTAAACGTGCCCAACAGCACGTCGGTCATTACCACCAACATGACAATTAATCCGCTGAATGCGTCGGTGTTCTATCGATTGCACAACTAACATATTCGACGGTGCCCGTAATTAAGCAGGCACAGTGATGATTATCAGGAAACGCGCCAGCCAGACGGCTGGCGCGTTTTGCCTGTAAAATGAGACAACGTAAGTGAGCAGAATTTTAGGATCCTGGTTTAGCGCATGCCCGCCCGCGAAACATTTACCGATGCATCGCCTCCTATGTTTGTGAAATCATTGCTAACCAGGCTGCTAATAATACTTTTGTCATTGATCGCGCCGGCGGCGTTTTCTGCCAATTGGTATATTGCCACTAACGGCCTGGACAGCAATCCTGGCACGGAGGCCGCGCCGTTTGCGACCCTTATAAAAGCCCAGTCGGCCGCCGCCAGGGGGGACACGGTTTTCATTAATGGAGGGACGTATTTTCCTACCAACCAGTTTCCGGTTGAACAGGGCGTTTATGTTCCCGTCAACCTGATTACGAAGAGCGGCATCACGTACGAAGCGATGCCGGGGACGCGGCCGGTTTTTAATTTTTCGCTGGTGAACCCCACCGGCCTTAGAACCGCAGCTTTTTGGGTAAATGCTAACAATGTTACCTTCCAGGGATTTGACGTGGTTGGCGTCCAGGAAAATATTACGACCGTCAACAATCAATCGGTAGGTTTCGCCAATTACGGCTGCAATTTTTGCACTTGGAACCAGGTCAATGTGCATGATGCGGATTGCGTGGGCATTTATTTTGAATTAGTGGATGCCAGCAATTTGATTTATCGTTGTGATTGCTATAATCTCGCGGGCATCAACAGCTTCTCCTTTGGAAACGCAGACGGTTTTGGCTGCCATGTCAATCCCGGCGGCAGGGGCAATGTTTTCCGCGAATGCCGCGCGTGGAACGATAGCGATGACGGTTACGATTGTATTAACTGCTATGAGTCTGTCACGTTCGACCATTGTTGGTCTTATTTAAACGGCAACAATGGCGGAAATGGCAATGGTTTCAAGGTGGGCGGATGGGCGACCACAGTCCAAAACCGTATCGCCGATCCCATCCCGGCCCATATTGTAGTTGGCTGTCTGGCCGTTAACAATCATGGCAATGCCGGTTTTTACGCGAACCACCAATGCGCGGGGCCGGGAGTGCCGACCGGCTGGACGAATAACACCGCTTACCACAATGCCGTAGGTTATAACATGCTGCAACGCACGCCTCCTGACTATACGAGCGGCGTCGCCGAGACTGTTACCAATGATATTGCCGGCACGAATGAGCTGATGCATTTAAATATAGTTTTCGCTAATACTACGGGTGTAGATATCGAAAACCTGAATGAGAGCGGCAGTATGGTAAGCAGTAATTCATGGACCCAAAGTGGTCTCGCTGCCAGTGCCGCGGATTTTCTGAGCTTCAATATTAACCAAATTACAAATGCCCGTTCACCCGATGGCAGTCTGCCGGTGATGACTTTAGTGCACCTTGTTCCCGGTGATAAATTGACAGGCATGGGTTGTTTTGTCGTGCCACCAGTGCCCACAAACCTGGTTGTGACGGCGGAGAACGGCCTGGCGGGATTGAGTTGGTCGGCATCGCCGGGAGCAAACGGTTATAACGTTTATCGTTCGACTGCCAGCGGCGGTCCTTATTCGGTCATCGCCTGGGGCGCAACGTCAACCAGCTATACGGATACCAATTTAACCAATAACGTAAGCACCTATTATTACGTTGTCACGGCGGTCAACCCCGGTGATGAAAGCGCCAATTCCACCCAGGTCAGTGTCGTGCCGTTTGCCGGGCCCTTAATCAATACGATAGACGTATCCAACGGGAGTGTCGTCGCCAATGGAACGGCGGGCAGCAGCGGTTGGCCTTATTATATCGAGGTGGCAACCAACCTGGTTTCGCCACAATGGATGCGCGTGGGGACAAATCAATTTGATGCCGGCGGCAATTTTGTTTTTACCAACGCCATCAACCCATTATGGCCGCAATCTTTCTATCGTCTGCAACTGCAGTGACCAGCCAAAAGATATAATCGCGGGAAAGTGTTTCCAGTGTTTACACTGTTGATGATCAAAAACTTAAGTGTTTACAAAACTCCTTACACTTTTTTAAAGTGTTTACATCGTTGGCAGTCAATGACTTAAGTATTTACATTAACGTTATTATTGTTCTTAAAGCCACAAATAGGAACATGGACAATGTACTCGAGTATTCCTAAAATGCCCTGTTAGCCTATGGCTTTGCGTATTCAGAATTTTCTTCCGGTGCTGCGGACTGCCGTATTTTTCGCGCTGTTGGCCATGGTTGGTATCGTTGGGAATTCATCTGCCCGGTCGGCAAATGCGCCAAGCGATTATCTTACCGGTGTCTGGACATCGGAAAATGGATTGCCGGACAATTCTGTGACGGCGATTGCGCAAACCCCGGACGGGTACTTGTGGGTGGGCACTTACAATGGTCTCTCGCGATTCGACGGGGTGTGTTTCGTCACCTTCGATCCGGCGAACACGCCGGCTTTGCTGCATGCCCGCGTGCGCAGACTTTACGTTGACCAACTCGGAACGCTTTGGATTAACACTTACGACGGTTCACTCACCACTTATCGCCAGGGCAGGTTTATTCTGGAACGACGCAATGCGCAATTGTCCGAGGGGGAGTTGACGCCGGTTTCGTCATCGTCGAACCAGGTTGTCTTTCTGATGAGCCGGGGTGAATTGCTTCGCAAATCGCTGCCATCTCCGCCCGAAAAAGGCTGGGAAGAATTGACCCCGCCGCGCCGTGGTTTGGGTGCGATCTGCTGCGAAGATGGTCAGGGCATCATTTGGTATCGGGATGGAGACCAGCACTTGTGGCGGGTGAAAGATTGGAAGTTTGAATCATCGCCTTATACCGATGCTACCGTGGAAACAAATGTGAATTATCTAACGACGGACGCCAGCGGAAAACTTTGGATCGGGACTGACAATGGGCTGGTTTTTTGGGATGGGAACCGGTTTCAGCCGGCTTCGTCCGGATCATCTTCATCTGTTGTTTCACTTTCTGTTGGTCCGGGCGAACAAGTGTGGGCTGTCGTTGATGGGTGCATCTCTAAGATGACTGGAGAGGGATGGAAACCCGTGCCGGATTCTTCACGACGAATTTTTACCGACGAATCTGAAATCGTTGGGCAACTGGAGGATCATCGCGGGGGCGCGTGGTTTTACAGTTATGGACGCGGACTGGTTCACGCCAGCACTGGAGGATATATCCATCAGCTCACCGCGGCGGATGGCCTTCCCAAAGCGCGTGTGTTTTGCGCTTTTGAAGACCGGGAAGGGAATTTATGGGCGGGCCTTGACGCCGGAGGCCTGGTTCGGGTGCGTGAAGCGCAGTTCCATGCCGTGGACACCGGCGAAGAGAGAGCTGCGAAGACGGTATGTGAGGATACGAGTGGAACGATATGGATTGGTTTATTAAGCAGCGGCCTGGACCGATGGCAGGATGGATGGTTTACCAATATAACTTTGCCGGAGGACAGCGCGATGGATTCGGTCTTTTGCCTCTGCCCGGACACCGCCGGGCAGTTTTGGGCCAGTGCCGGCAATGAAGATTTATATTTCGGCACGGCAACCGGGCTTACCCGGGTGACGCCTGTGATTCATGGAGTTAAAGTTCTTTTCCGGGACCATCGCGGCCGGATTTGGATAGGAACTACCAGCGGACTTTACTACAGCGATCGCGGCCCTGATGAAATTAAACCATATAAAGGAATGGCCCGGCATTCGGTCCGGGCGCTATCAGAGGACAGGGCGGGAACATTATGGGCCGGGTCAGGGAATGGCAATCTCTACCATATCGTGAATGACACGGTCACGCCATTTCCACCTGATGATAACCAGGAGTCGGGCGCAGTGTGGTCAGTATTGGCCGATGATGACGGCACGGTATGGGTCGGCACATTTCGCGGCGGGTTATTGCGGTTTCGTGACGGCAAGTTCACCCGATATGGAAAAGCGCAGGGGTTGCCGGACAATGTCATCTGTCAGATTTTAGAGGATGGGCAGGGCAATCTTTGGCTGGGCTCACATCTGGGCGTTTTTCGTGTGACAAAATCTGACCTGGACGATGTCGCGTCCGGCAAGAGCAAGTTTGTGACTTGCACCGCTTACGGGCGTTCCGATGGCCTGCCCTCACTGGAATGTTCAGGCGGTTTCCAACCGTCAGCCTGGCGCGATCGTGATGGAAAACTATGGTTCACGACGGCTCGGGGAGCGGCATGGATTCAACCCGAGGATATTCGCCCCAATTTGACGCCTCCCTCGGTGGTGATTGAGGAAGCCCTCGTGGACGGCCAGGTGCAAACGAACCTTCAAACGATGGAGAAGGGGGCGGTTCTTAACGTTGTGCCGGGGAAACACCAGATCGAAATCCATTACACTGGCCTGAGTTTAGCTTCGCCGGAGCGGGTGCAGTTTCGTTACCGGTTGGAGGGGGTAGATCCTGAATGGGTCCAGGCGGGGACCCAGCGGTTTGCGCAATATAGTTTTCTTCCGCCCGGCAACTATGTGTTTCATGTCCTGGCCTGTAACAGCGATGGAATATGGAACGAAGCGGGCAGTGTTCTGAGGCTGCGCGTTCGTCCGCATTTTTATGAAACGTGGTGGTTCGAGGCATTATTAATCGCCGTGATCCTGGGGGCAATGGCCGGAACGGTCCGGCATATGGCGACGCGCAGGCTTCGTTTGAAGATGCAGCAGTTGGAACGACACCAGGCGGTGGAACGGGAACGGGCGCGCATCGCGAGGGACATCCACGACGACCTTGGCGCCAGCCTGAATCTCATCGCTGTCCTGGGTGATCTCGCTAAAAAGGAAAAGACCAGCGAACGTATCGAGAAAATGTCCGGTACGGCGCGCGAGGCGGTGAAGTCGCTCGATGAAATTGTGTGGGCGGTAAATCCCCGCAATGATACCCTGTCACACTTGGTGGATTATACCTGTCAATTTGCGTCGGGCTATTTGCGTGACGCAGGGATTCGTTGTTTGCTCGATGTGCCCGAACAGATGCCGGTTCGTGAAGTCCAGGCCAATGTGCGGCACAATGTTTTCCTGGTAGTCAAAGAGGCGTTGCAAAACATCGTTAAACACGCCCATGCCACGGAAGTCTGGCTTCGGATTACGGTGGAAGAAAAGCGGCTGAAAATGAGGGTGGAAGACAATGGTTGCGGCTTTAGCAAGGCATCGGCAGACGCATGGGCGGACGGGTTGCGCAATATGCAACAACGCCTGGCCGAGGTGGGTGGAGATTGCAGAATTGAAAGCCAGGTCGGTGCGGGTACGGCCATTACTTTGGAACTGCCTTTGGCAGGAAATTGAGGGTGAGGGTATCTCATACCTTTGTCCGATAAGCATGTCGCCGGTTTTGATTTAAAATTATGGAGATATATTTGAAGTATGAGCATTGCGATAGCCATCGTTGAAGACCAGCGCGATATGCGCGAAAGCCTAGTGGAATGGCTGGGAAACGCGCCCGGATTGCGCTGTGTCGGCGCCCATGCCAGCGCGGAAGAAGCCCTGCGACGTATTCCAGATGAGAATCCGGATGTGGTTTTGATGGATATAAACCTGACCGGAATGAACGGAATTGAATGCGTGTCCCGGCTCAGGGGGAAGCTGCCTCAAATACAAGTGTTGATGCTGACGACTTATGATGATGGGGATTTGATTTTTGATTCATTGCGGGCGGGAGCCAGCGGTTATTTGTTGAAGAATATGCCTCGCGATGAACTGGTGCAGGCATTGCAACAGGTTCGTGCCGGCGGCGGACCGATGTCGCTGCAGATTGCGCGAAAAGTGATCAATTATTTCCATGAGTCGGCCAAACCGTCACAAAGTTTGCGGCTGCTCACAGCCCGTGAATCGGAAATTCTCAAGTTGCTGGCCAAGGGCTATTTGTACAAAGAAATTGCGGAGCATTTGGGGGTCAGCATGAGCACGGTTCGTACGCATATCAGCGCCGTTTATGAGAAACTGCATGTCCATTCACGGACGGAAGCGGCCATGAAATTGGCCGGGCGAAATATATGAATGGTGGAATGAAGGGCATCCTGTTCCCAATTTTCCTCCTGGCTTTTGGCTGTTTGGCGGAATCATGCGCGGCGAATTCCGCGCCAGTGGCGTTTCCCGGCGCGGAGGGGTTTGGAGCGCTGGCTACGGGTGGTAATGGAGACGAAATTTATCACGTGACCAACCTGGATGATTCCGGCCCGGGAACGTTTCGTGATGCCGTTAGCCGTCCCAACCGGACGATAATTTTTAATCTTGGCGGCACCATCCATTTGCAATCGAACATTTCAGCGAACAGCGATCTAACCATCCTAGGCCAAACGGCGCCCGGCGATGGCATTACCCTTTATGGGCATTCCATTTCGTTTAGCGGCTGCACCAATGTCATTGTGCGCTATCTGCGTATTCGCGAAGGCATTACCGGGGACAAGGGCAAATGTTCTATTAACATTGTGGATGGCGGGAACATGATTTTTGACCATGTCTCCGTTGAATGGGGGCGGTGGGACTGCCTCGGTCTGACTCACGGCAGCCGCGATATCACGTTTCAATATTGCCTCCTGGGGCAGGGGATCGATCCCCAGCGATTTGGCGCACTGGTCGATACCGTGACCAATGTTACCCTCAGCCATAACCTGTGGGTTGATAACGAAAGCCGCAATCCCAAGGCCAAAGGCACCATTCAATATATCAATAACGTCGTCTATAATTGGGGGGTGAATGGCCTGGTAGGCGGCCATTCCGAAGCGGATCACGAGCTGGATGTCATCGGCAATTATTTTATCAAAGGGCCTTCTTCCAATAACCATTTTGTGGGCTTATTCACCTCTACCGACCATGTTTGCCAAAAAGACAATTATGTTGACCTCCAGCCGAAAGGCCAGCCCGGCGGGCATCTGGTAACCGATGAAGAATTCCGCAAAGCCGGTGGGGCGGCAGTTTTTGTTTCCCGGCCATTTCTTCAACCGGTGGTGCCCGTCACGGTAGATTCTCCGGCAACTGCTTTGGAAAAGGCCATTTCCGATGCCGGTTGCTCGTTGCATCGGGATGCGGTGGATGAAGCTCTTATCACGGAACTGAAATCCTTCGGAAAAACCGGTCGTATCATCACCGATGAATCCGGGCGGGGGATACAGGCTGCAGCGAGGTAAAGCTATGATTTGCAAAGGAAAAAGAGCCTCTCAGACAAACATCCGATGGACTGTTTTCTGTAATAATGTTGAATAGGAAAAGCCTAATTAAAACCCCAAACGTCTAATACTCATGCGTTCTCAAAATATCTTCAAATTCGCCGCTCTTTGTAGCGTCGTGCTGGCAACGACTTTAACCACCGCCTGGGGACAGGTGAGCGCCACGTGGATCGGGCCATCCAGCGGTGGCGAGTGGAATACCGCCGCCAACTGGGACACCGGTGTGCCGGCTGAGGGGACCAACGCCTTAATTGGCGCGAGTTCCGGCACGGTCACCAATGTGAATTACAATTTACCGATGGCGGCCACCACCTTTGGGGCACTGACCTTGCAGGGTAACTTAAGTATCAACGCCAGCGGATTTAATTGTACCACAATGAATTTGAATCGTACCGCCGGCAGTCGGTTGACCTTTAACGCAGGGGGCGTGGCCGCTACCACCGGCAACCTGGCAGTCATTTCCAACTCGGTAATGACCGTAACTAATGGAAGTACCCTCACGGTTGGTGGAACGCTTCAATTAGGCACTTCGGGGACTTTAGGAATAGTAACGAATTTTGGAGGAGTCATTAGCGCCAGGACGACCACGATCAACAACGCCAATGCCAGCTTTACATCGCTTTTCGTTATTATGGGTGGCACGAATAATTTGGGCGGCGTAGTTATCAATCGCTCTGGCCCCAGCAGCCAGCCAGCTCTCGGCGCAGACGGATTGGTTATCTATAACGGCGAGGTGAATATCACGAACTTGACGGTGGGCAGCACGGTAGCGAACTCATTTCTAAGTATGTTCATTGCCAATGGAGCGGTTACCAATACGGGCCCGATGATCGTTCACCTTGGCGCTACGACAGCCCGTCCGGCGCGGTTTATCCAGACGGGTGGATGGTTTGTGGATACAGCCCCAAATATCGTAACGTTGAGCCCGTCAAACGCCACCGCCGTGGTAACGGTCTATTCTGTAACCGGCGGGACAAACATGGTCGGCGGGTTTCAATTTGGGGATTTGGGAGGATACGCCGGAACGGTTAACTTCACGAATGCTTCAACCATGTATATAGACAGCGAAGGCATTAACTCCAATGGCGCAGTCACGATCAACGCCGCATTGAATGGCGGAGGCTTGTTGGGAGCGACCGCGCCCTGGACCAGCACCGCTCCTTTGAAACTCGGCCTTGGCAGTTTCACCTTCCAAACGGCTGATCCAAACGGAAATCCGAATAACATCACTCTGGCCAATGTCCTCAGCGGCGGCGGCAATCTGATCAAAACCGCCGGCGGCACTCTGGCTTTTGACGCAACGAATACTTATGCCGGTATCACCGCCATCAATGCGGGTACGCTGGCGATCGGCGCGGCTGGCGGATTGACCAGTCCTTTTATTTTCGTCAATAGCGGCGCCATTTATGATGTTTCTCAAAATAGCGGTTACTCGGTCAATCCCGGACAGGCATTGGCAGGATTTGGTTCCGTCAACGGGGTGGTGAATGTCTCTTCAAACGGCATCGTTTTCCCCGGCAGTAATTCCCTGACCGGAACCCTGACCTTGAATGGCCAACTCGTCGAAACTGGCGGCGCCATCAATGAATTTCAGCTCTCCGGCAATCCCTCGGGCCCGAATAACGATTTCTTGAACCTGCCCGGCGGACTTAACGCCAGCGGAGTCAATTCCATCCTGATTAACGGCGGCGTTCAACCCGGCAGCATCTATCCGATTATCTCCTATGGTCCTGGCGGCTTTAGCGGCAGTCTGGCCAATTTGTCTATCAACGTTAATGGTGCCAGTGGGACGCTTTCCAATAGTGCCACCGCCCAGACAATTTATTTCATCGCCCAGGCCGGCGTTCGCGGGCCGACCAATATCACCTGGGTTGGCAGCATCGCCAATAACAACTGGGACGTTGAAACGTCTCTCAACTGGGTTGACACCGGATCAGCCACCAAAGATTTCTTCCTCCCCGGCGACAACGTTCTCTTCGGCAACCTCGAAGCGACCAATGTAATTAATTTCCCGGGTTCTGTCTCGCCATCGGCTATTACCGTCAGCACGACTACTAATTATACGTTTGCGGGCAGCGGTTCGATCAACGGTGTTGGCGGCATTACCGTCAGCAACGGCACCCTGAATGTTTTGACCACGAATAATTACACCGGGCCAACCGTTCTTGATGGCGGTGTTCTCTCGACTCCGCTGATTACCGCCAGCGCCACGCCCAGCGGCATCGGCGCGGCTTCCGCCAGTGAAATCAATCTGGTATTCAACGGCGGCACCCTCGCTTATACCGGCCCGTCTGCCAGCACGGACCATGGCATTACCCTGACCAATGGCGGCGGCACGATTGATGTCACCAACGGCACTGCCCTTACTCTCACGGGGGATATTACCGGCAACGGCACGCTCACTGTCCGGGACAGCGGAAATGTCATTCTGGCCTCACCCTCGACGACGTATACCAATTCCACAACCATCGCCGGGACAATGTTGCAGATTAACAACGCCAACGGCACAGGCAGCGGCCCTATCAACTTCAGCAATGCTGCTTTGGTCTATTTTCCCAGTGGCGGCATTATGTTGCCCAATGCCTTTAACTTCCCAACCGGCACGACCAATTTGATTGTCGTCACCTCGGGCTCCGGCGGGGTCAACCCGACAGATAATGGAAATTGGACCGGTGGCGGTGATGTTGTGATTAGCAATTCGTTCATTTACTCGCTGAACGGAAATCTGGATGGCATGACGGGCACGATTCACCTTGGCGCTCCGGGCACGACACCAGTCCGGTTTAACAGTGGTGGCGGCAATAGTTGCTTTGGGAGTACCAATGCGACCTTTGACTTGGGAACAAACTTTGCCCAACTTACAGATCGTAACGGTGGTGTCATGAACCTGGGCGGCTTGGCTGGCAGTTCCAATACCGTTATCATTGCGCAAGATGCCGGCTCGGGCACAACCACCTGGAGCATCGGCGGCAACGGCCGGAACAGCGTCTTTGGGGGAGCCATTGAGAATGACTCCAGTGCTGCAAACCGCATCTCAGCTGTAGCCAAAGTCGGCACAGGTACGCTTACCCTGGTGGGCGGGACCGTGACCATCCTGTTAGGAATCATTGATGAAACGTTTGAAACCAACCTTCTGGACTATACCGGGCCGACCACAATCAGTAATGGTGTTTTGTCTATTGTCGTTCCCGATGCCCTGGTTAATTCCACCAACGTTACCATCGCTTCGCCCTCGGCGGTTCTGGACGCCTCGCAAATGGGATTTGTTGATCCGAATACCGGCGACCTGGTCACGAACAGCGTCTTTGAAGTGACGACCAACCAGACTTTGGCCGGTGTTGGAACTATTTACGGGTTCCTGGTCACCGATCCCACTTCTATCTTTAACGTCGGCCTGCCCGGCAGTATCGGCACTATGACTGTGACCAACGCCGTCACTCTCGGCGGCAACATTCGCCTTAAAGTCAGCCACGGCGGCACGCCCAGCAGTGACAAGCTCGTTTCGCTGTCGTCCATCACTGCCGGCGGCAACCTCATCGTAACCAACATCGGTGGAACGCTGCAGGGCAATGATACGTTCACCCTCTTCAGTGCCACCAGTATTACGGGGACGTTCAGTTCAATTACACTACCCACGCTTGCGGGCAGTCAATCCTGGGACACCAGCAAATTATATATCAACGGCACTATCAAGGTGGTGGGGTCTGCAGCACCATTAAGTTTCAGCAGCATCACAACTTCGGGCAATAACATCATTCTTAATGCTACTGGTGGCACGCCGCTCGGCCCGGTTTCCGTGTTAAGCACCACAAATCTGTTGTCTCCCTGGTCAACCTTGACCACCGGCAGCTTTGATGGCAGCGGCAACTTTACTTATACCGTCACGGGAGCATTGATTTCGGGCCTGTCGCAACAATTCTATACCCTGAAGGTTGGTCCTTAATAAATTGCTGTTTCATAAAAAGACTTCTCACCCGCCGGCAATGTTGCCGGCGGGTTTTTCATCATTGATGGACCATCAGATAAATGCCTGGAGCAAGCGTGCAGAAATGAACAGGAAGCCCGCTTCAACGGCTTAGAATAGGATCTTATTGTTTCTTCAGGCCGTCTTTGGGTGCTGCGTCAGGCGGGAGACGATCGCGACCAGAGACCAAAGCAGTAGAAAGGTGCCGGTGATGGCCAATCCGCGGAACGGCCAGTTCACGGCTTTGGAATTCGCCGCGATGAGTTCGATGGTCATCGGCTTGCCGGTTTCGGTTTGCAGTACCTGGGTGAAAGAGTAATGGGCGCCGCGTACCGGGAGGTTGATATGCAGGGGTTGAATTTTTGTGGCCGTGATTTCCTGTGCCTGCTGCAATTTTGTCCATTGGTCCCGGGCGGCGGCTTGGTCGAGGGCTTCAGTGGGTTGATTTGGGGTAGTGTCAGGGCCGGCCGTGGTTCCATTCCGGAGGCTGAATTCGTGTTGCGCCGCAATTAGGTTGCTCGCCTGGACATTCCGCAAATCCTTTTCCAGATCATCGGCATCGGACTTTTTAAAGTCGCGCATGCCCCACGCGTTTCGGGCGAAATAAAGGTCCGCATTCGCGCCGCGGGTGTTTCCCCTCTCCAGCTCCCGGCGCGCATTGCTCAAGTCGCTCAGGGCCTCGGTCCGCGCGGCGGATTTGCTGGTTTGTTCCATCAGCGAATAATCAAGGCTCGAAAAATTCTTAGTCGCGGTTTCAGGCATCGTCGCGGTTTCGTGGTTCATGGTGCCTTTGAAATCTTGGTAGTCGTAATCCGGCGGGAGATAGACTTCCCAATGGACATTTTTAAGGGGCACATCGAATTGAGGAGAAGTGAAGCCGATTTGGCCGTGGCCCCGGGGAAAGGCATTGGTGCCGACGTAAGTTAGTTCCACCGAAGTTGAGCCATCGCTGGTGGCGGATTGTTCAATGGGCAGAAGCACTTTGCCCTCATGCAGGCCGGGTTGCACCGGCTGGCCGGCAACAAACGCAGACCAGACCGTTGCGCCATGGGGAAGGGCGATTTCGAGGAATTGCCGGCCGTTGCTTTGCAGAGATAACGACATTTCCGTCATCGTTTGGCCGTCATCGGCGACGACACTGGTGAGATCGGCGTGTTCGACAATGGCCTGCAATACTTCCGCGTCGTCCAATCGGCGAACATCCAGGGAAAGTTTGTAACCCGGACGCACGTAACGATACACCAGGGCGGTGTCGGAATCGGGGCTGCCGGCCCAATCGGGGAAATCGCTGAGGTCCATGCGCTGCAGGTTTTCAACGGTTGATTCATTGACTTGCAGGGGAGCTTTGGCGGAAAGGGCGAGCAAGCCGGTTTCACGTTCCGTGCCGTCCGTGGAAACGCCGGCAAATTCGATAGTATTTGTTTGCAAAGAAACCGGTTGTTCCCAGGTAACCTCCAGGGTGTAAGTTCCCTGGACAGGACTTTGCAGTTCCACGCGCCAAAGATTTCCGTCCTGCTCCCGGCTGCGGATATTGGGGCCTGCGATTTGGACGTTTTGGAAATTTTTCGGAACTTTCACGCGCAATTCTTTAACGGGTGCATTGGCAATGTCATAACGCACCTGCGCGCGGCAGGTGGCGAGGGTTTCGGTGAGCGAAACCGTGTTAACGATTTCGGCCCGTACCCAGGCGGCGACCGTCTCGGTGGCGATCGACAGGTTCCAGGGAACTGATGATTCTGCGCCCGAGGAAATGAATTTGTAGGCCAGGACGCTTCCTGTATCGGTGACATTAGCGTCACCCGGCAGTGAAGCGACTGGAACTTCCAGCAACCCATCGAATGATTGGGCATTGACCGCTACGCCGGGTTCACCGGATACCGCGATAAAGCCCGTGAGCCGGGCGACATTGCGAGGTTCTACCCCGGTGAGAGGCAATGATTTGGGAAGTTTCTTGAAATCTCGAGTCAGCTCCACATTTAAGTTGTAGTCACCCATGGTATGCTCTTTGAGCGTTACCTCCAGGATGCGTGAGCCGCTTTCTACGCGCTCGGTCTGTTGCTCGATATTATTGCCGTCAATGCTCTCGACGCGATAGCCATCGGGCAGGGCAAGTTCCAGCGCAAATACGCCGGCGTGTTTGATGGTGTAATCAATCCTGGCTAAAAGAGAAACCTGTTCGGCGCCGATGCGAAAATTATTCACCGTGACAGCCTCAATTTCCGACTGGATGGTTTCGACGCGCGTCCGCAGGGCAAAGTTCGGTTTTGAAAATTGAAAGACGCTGGACAGGTTGGCGATATTAGTGGAGCCGGCGTTGGGAAATTCCTGGACGTCCACGCGTTCCAGGCCGGAAGTATTTTCAACGGAAAGCGCCAGGGAATCGGTCTGGCGTAGCGCGATAAAACCGGTTTCGCGTTTTACCCCGAGCACGTGGGGCACATCAATGGCCACGCTGGCAGGCAGGGTCTCCAGGTTTTTTTCCGTTTCAACCGTCAAGCGCCATGATGACGACATGCCTTGCAACAAATCCACGACGAGCGTTTGCGCGCCGTTGGTGTTTTGAATTTCCCAGGTGCGAATGCCGTCTCCTTCAACGCGCAGAAGGCGCTGGCCGGCGGGCAATTGGACACGTGCCTGGCGCAGTTCGCCTTGGGTGATTTGATAATCCATCACGGCCCGGATGTCAGCAATGCCTCCGCCGAAGGTCACGAGCGCCGCGTTCTGGCAGAACACCGCGGCGGCGACTTCTCCGGCCTGTTTCGTGCGTGGGGTCCAAACTAAATCAACCCTGGCGGCTGAGCCCATCACTGCGTCCACCCGTGTCTGGTTATTTTGCAGGATGCGTTTGAAGGCAATGGCCGTGGGAAGATCTACGTCTGCTTCCGATTGATTGATAATAAAGAACGCCTGGCTTGAAAGGGCAGGGGGAATGCCAAATGATAACTCACGTTTGGTGACGTCACCCTTGATTTTGACGAGCATTTTAATTTCAAAGGTGGCCTTGTCGCGGCCATTAAGCATGACGTTGAGATTATCACCGTCACGAACCAGTTGAGCTTTGCCGCGTTTCACGGTGAATTGTTGCACCGCAACGTCGCCGCTGAAGAGCGTTACCATCAACCCTTGGCGGGCAGGAGAGAATTCAAGCACTGCATTCACCGTGGCCACGCGATTGTTGATGGTCGTCGAATAACTGGCCGAAGTAATGGAGCCGGATTGAGAATCGTACGTGGAGGCATCGGCGGCTTTGGCGGCACTCAAACTCAAGGCGCAAACCAGGATAATGGCTGCAGTGACAGGCGGAATGCCGCCCATGATTGGTGGAGGTTCAGGTGCTGTGGGTGCGACATGGGGCTCGGGCCGGTGACGGCGCGGCCAGTATTTCCAGATGAGGAAGGCGATCACCGCCAGCGTGGTAATCGGAAAGCCAACGATGAGGGCATCATGCAAGGCCCGCCATTGGACGAGCAAACTGCACACCGATCCGATAATGAGCGCCAGGGCAACGGTGAGAATAAAAGTATTGCGTTTCGCGCGATGCCAGTGCATCCACCAAACAATCAGGCCAATTAAAAACGCCGCCGTTTGCCATACCATTTGGAGGGTTTGATACATTCTCAAGGACATGACACGGGCGTGGATGGACAAAGGTTTATCGCTAATATTGAGGACTTTGGTGAAAACAAACGGCTGGCCGGTCTGCGGCAGTTCGATATGAATAGAACGTACGCCGGCGGCAACGGGTGACGACAGTCCGAACGTAGTTCCAAGGCCGTTCGTCACTGTGAGACCCGAAAAACCTCCACCGGCAAAACCTGGTGTTGATAGAAGAGAGGCTGGCGGCGCACTTATGGGATAGGCCGAGCCGGCGACTGTAGAAGGAATTTCCTGTTTAACCGCCACGTTCCGTTGCGCCAGAATAACGGCTTCGTCTTGCGCTACGGCAGTTTGATTGGGGGCGACTGGCTGGACAAGTCCGCGCTGGGAGAGCTGCTGGAATCCCGAACTGCTCATTTCTTCCACGCTCCCGTCGGCATAGAGTACGTTGCAAACGCCATTCACCATGGGACTGTAGGCCAGCACCGAGTCCGGGCTGAGGGAATCGAGTGACATGCCGCCGCCCAAATAGATAAAGGGCTGGCCGCTGAAGGCGTCATTCATAAGCTGAGTCGAGCCAAGTTCGTCTTTCATTTCGGCGAGCGAGGCAGGCAGCCGGTTGGTGTTGTCCCCGGCGAAGATTCTTGCGGCAACACCAATTTCTTTCAATTCGCTGACTGAACTGATGCGTTGGGCACGGCGTTTGGCGGCAGACAACACCGGTAGAAGCATGCCCGCCAGCACGCCGAGAATCGTGACGACAGCAAATAAAGTGATGACTCCACTCCAGCCGCGCCGGACCGCCGCAATGACGAACGCGATGACCAGGAACGCCAGTAGTCCGATCACGGGAATCTCACTGCCCGCCTCGCGCAAAACATCACCATAGAAGGAGAGGAATTTTCCCCAGGCATCAAGCCATCCATAGGTGGTGCCTTCGGCGACATTCATACTGCCGCCGAAATTGGAGAGGCGAAATTTGGGTGGCACAAAAAGCCGCCATTCGGCGTAAGTATTGGGCACATCAGTACGGGGCGCATCCAGGGCGAGAGATTTGCCCAGGGTCGAAGCGAGCGCGCCGTTCGTCTGGGCGTACATGATGTCCACGGCAAATGCCTGGTCACGGTCAGCATCGTGCGCCAGCGGAACCAGCACCCAGGCGCCGTCGCGCTGGGGTTTGGCAGGCTGGCCGTTGACGTAACAGCCCCAGAGCGTCGCATTCACCGGCAGTTCGAAGCGTTGGAATTGCTTTTCGTTGTTCTTCACCATGAAGGAAGCTTCGGTAAGCATTTGGCCGGAGTCGGTGAGCACGGAGGTGATTTGGGTGCGGTCGGCGATAGCTTCAAGAACCGGTTCCTCGGCGAAGCGCTTCACGTCTACACCCAAATCATATTGGTTGCCGGTATATCGGTAAGCGAGCAGCACGGCGCGGGCGATAAAAGGCCGGTCGGCGGCGGGCAGTTCGGTCTCGTCAATGCGGCGCAAAGAGTCGCTCACCGTATCGGGATTGATTTGCACGTTCGCGGCGGTGGTGATGGCAATCGAGCCTGTTTCCCTTTCGACATCCAGGGCGTGAACTCCGGCGATAGGGAGAGTGGCGCCGGCCGGGTCGAACTGATAATCGTATGTGACGACGAGGGTATAACCGTCCCAGGCTTTGTCTTGAAGGCCGATGGTCCAAACGTCATTGGTAAATTCTTTGCTGCGGATATTTGGGCCGGTGAACTCGACATTTTTTAGATTGGATGGGACCCGGACTTTAAATTCCTGAACGCCCTGGTTGACGAGCCCATAACGAATCGTCGCGCTGCCGCCAATGATGCCATCGCCAATCGTGACAAGGTTAAAAACATCCGCTACGACACGTGCGGCTAAATGTTCGGTGGCGATGGACAGGTTCCAACCCGGTTGGATGGTGGTGTAGGCGAGCGTTTCGTTGGAATAATTAGGCAGGCGATCCACTGGAATTTCGCGCAAGTTTGAAAGGTCACCGGTACTAAGCCGGATTCCCGGGGCGGCCGCCGCGCCGATTTGGGCGGTCTCGTTTGCCGCGCCCGCCAGATGCAATGGGGACATATTTATTTTATCGGGAAATGTTTTAAGCGGTTTCTCCAGTTGGACGTCAATCTCGCTTGAACCAGGCACGCGGTTGGAAAAATTGACATGGATCTTTCCGTTGATGAGGTTCCAATTTTCAATCCCGTCGCCGCGCACATCGGCAACCGTGAAACCGGGTTGAGGAGTCAATTCGATGCTGTAAACGCCGGCTTTCGTAACGTTCAGGGTCAGGCGATGGGAAACCACCAGGCGGGCTTCTTCAACCCGCGCATCGACTCGATCGGCGGTGCTAATGACCGGTTCGATCGGATTGAGCTTGAGCGCCAACCTAAGCGGACGGGCATCGAACTCATAGGCGGCGAGGGCATTGTCGGGAGCGTTGACCTGGCGGAGTGCGGCGGGTGGAGCAATATCCACAAGTGTGCTATCGGCGGAAATGACCAGCGACCCGGATTCGTGTTCGACCTTCAGCGGCTGCGGCGCGTCCAGCAAAGAAGTGGCTTTGGGATTTTCGACGGTTTGTTCAGTAGAAAGTGTCAGGACATAGTCATTGTCCCGGGGCTTGATTAATTCAACGGTCAAGGTTTGGTGGTCGCCTTCGGGGGCCAATTGCCAATCCCGAATTTGGTCGCCCTGAAGATGAGTGAGCGTTTGCGTGGCGGGCAGCAGGAATGTGAGTTCCGTGGCATGGCCCTGGACAATGTTATAATGAAATTGGCTCGTGTACTTGATGACGGTGGGCGTGACTTGCGCGGAGATGGATGTGCCTACAGTTAACAGGACTGTATGGGCGGCCTCGGTAACGCGAGTTCGCCAGCGTAAGGAGACGGTCTGGTTCGCGCCAAGAAAGCCGGTTACTCCCGAGAGGCCGTTGGTTCTTTCATAGTCAAGCAATGTCCCGTTAAGTAATTGGATTACCGTATCAACCCCTTCGGCATGGGCACTCACCGAGGCAATCGTGGCGGCGGGACCGATAAATGAAACGTGGTTCCATGGTTCATCACGCTGGATTTTGGCAACGATCTCCAATTTGAATTTGTATTGCCCCGGACGCGAGGCAAGCAGGATGTAATTGCCACCGTCCCGTGCAATTTTCAAATTATCCGGCAGTTTGGATGGAAGAATGGCGACATCACCTTGCAACAGGGGTGCGGAGCTTTCGCCCTTGTTCACCGCGGTAGCGCTGATGTCCAAGGTAAATTGCGTTTCATCGCCGGAAAGCCGGCCATCATAGTTGATTTGACTGATGGTTAGTCCGTTTGGGGTCATGATTACCGGCGCGGCGGGCGATGACAGTGTGCCAGCAATAATAATGGCGAGCCAAAGAACTATCCAAAGGGCAGTTGTTTTTTTCATAGCAGCTTCCTGGTGTGGTTGGGTACGGTGAATCGCTCGAAAAAGCCTTTAAAAGACAGGCTTTTCACGCATTTATCTTTTCCATTCATGGCCAGTTAGACGGGAGGTGGTGAGAAATGCTCCGCAAGAAATCTGTTCAAACATAGGCGCTTCAAATAAGGTCTTGTCAGCATGGCATCCGAAGCCGAACTGCTGGCGCGCTGTCGCCGGGGTGAAGCTGAAGCGTGGGACGAACTTTTCGATTTGCACTACGCTGCGGCGGGGCGTTTTATTTTCCAGTTGTCTCCTGATTTCTCCCGCGAAGACAGCGACGAAATTTGCCAGGAGGTTTTTCTTTCCGTGATCAAGAACATCGCGTCGTTTCAAGGTGAAAGCCAGCTTCAAACCTGGCTTTTTCGCATCGCGGTGAACAAGGCCAGGGATTACCGGGAAAAGCGGGTGGCCGCCAAACGGGGCGGAGCGCAGACCGCCATTTCATTGCAGGCGGAAAATCCGGAAACCGGACTGACTCTCGACCCGCCGGATACGTTGCCGACACCGGACGAAAATTTGATCAACACAGAGCAGATGGCGCTGGTGCGTGAGTCGCTGGATCAGCTCGAGGAACCATGCCGGGAAATCGTGGAACTGCGATATTTGGGCGATTTGAGTTATGAGGAGTTAAGCGCGACATTAAAGCTGAATGCCAAGACGGTCAGTTCGCGCCTGAGCCGGTGCCTGGACCGATTGGAAGAAATTGCGCGGAAAACATTTTTGCGGGAAAACCCACGGGTTTCCCGTCCAATGACCTGATTTAATGGAACCAGAGCGGAAAATTGAGAAGTGGCTGAAGGCCTACGCGAAAAAACGCCGGGCGCAGACGGGCGAACCGTTTAAGCTGCATCCGGCCACGCGACGGCTGTTGCAAAGCGAGGTCGCCCGGGACAAGCCCAAGCCGGAGGATGAAGACGAATCAGTGTCGCTTTGGGAAGTGATTCGCCAGCAATGGGCGCTCCTATTGAGTTTTGCGACCTGTATTTTTCTCGTGGGGATAATCCTTTTGCCGGTTACGTACTACGCGGCGAAGAAAAAAAACCAGACGTTAGCATCCGCCAGCGGCACAAAAGAAGCGGGGGCAAATGCGCCTGCGGTGGCTGGTGAGGATAAATTCCAATCGTCACTTGACGAAAAGAAAGACCTGGATCTGGCGCGCCACGGTTTGGCCAATGAGCAAACCAATACGGTTTTGCTCGCAGACGACCGGGAAGAATTTTTTAAGCGCGATTCCGTGTCCATAACAAATAATGCGCCATTACCGACGGTTGCCATGACAGTTACCCCGAGCGCGGCGCCGGCCGTGTCAGGGTCCATCCAGGCGACTCCGCTGGAAGTTTCACCGGCCGCACCCGCCACCCCACCGTCGCCTGTCGTGGCAGGAGGAGATTTCATGGTGGCCCGACAATCTGAGTCGTTAGCATCAGTGTCAAACAGTCTGAATGGTTCGTACGCGAGCCAGCCGACAACGCCACCACTGGTAGCTGCAGCCGCCCCAAGTGGAAGTTTTCCAAATAGCCAGTTTGCGAAACAACCGTCGGAGGCTGTGTCGGCCGCAACACCACTAGGAGAAATACCATCTTCCGGACAAAATGCGGTGACATTCTCGGGACAGTCCAAGTTAGGATCCAAATTAGGGCCTATTGCATCGCAGAAGTTGGAAGAAATGCAAAACGCCTTTAGGAATTCGGTCGAGCCAGCGCAAGTGACTCCCGTCCTGGGAAATTTTCAAGTGCAACAAAATGGCAACGCCATCCGGTTAGTGGACCAGGATGGTTCCGTTTATGACGGCTGGTTGCAACCCATGGGCCAAAGAGTTGAAAAAGCTGAAGATCAAGCAGCATTGGCTGTAAACAGACGGGCGATGCAAAACGCCGTGACAGTGGTAGCGGGACTTCCGAGCCAGCAGATTACCGCGGCCCAGGACGCGCTGCAATTGGCGCAGGATTATTTCTTCCATGTCTATGGAACTAATCGAACGATGAAACAAAGCGTCTCGTTCACTGGAAAATTAATGGCGAATCTTGCTCCAACCAATAACACACAACTGAACTTTGGATTGATGGATCATCCTGTCACCTCTTGGGGCGGCGGTTTTGGTGGCGGAGGGGCGGGGGGTAGCGTTATTGATCGCGCAAAATCGAAAACGACAAACCAGGTTGCGCAACTGCCGTGGTCGAACTTGCGGATTACCGGGACAGCGGTCGTCAACCAGACAAATCGTGTGGAGGTCAATGCAGCGCCCGTCATCCCTAACCAAAATTAGAGGCCTTCACCAGTACGAAATTGGCTAAGATGTCCCAAAATCTAGTGACATTCCGTGGCTTGACCTCAGGGAAGGAATTTGTCACTTTTCCAGCAGTCAGGCATTCCGTTTTAAGCTAATTCTGCCTTCAAGGGCGGCGTTGTATAATTCTGGAGGATAGCAAGTTAGGAGTTTTACTCAGGATTATACCCCTCCAAAGAGGGATGGTGGAAGGCTGAAGATTAATTGACTCTTTAAAATATGTTTAATCATCGATTCTCTCAGAAAGAATTCTTCTCTTTTGGATGCGCCATGGCGCTTTTGACTGGGATCATTTCAAGCGCAGCGGCCCGGGACACCTTGGGAAGTTCCGGGATTGAAAAGCGGGTGGATGCGTTGCTCTCGCAGATGACGCTGGATGAAAAAATCGGCCAGATGGTGCAGGCGGATTCGTCCGCGCTGACCAATAAGAGTGACATCCAGACCTATTTCCTCGGCTCGGTTTTGAGCGGGGGCGATTCGGATCCAGCGGGTCATGATAACACGATTCAAGCGTGGCTGAATTTTGCCACAAATTTTGAAGCGTATGCCCTGCAGGCGCGGCTTAAAATCCCGCTGATTTACGGTATCGATGCGGTTCATGGCCATAATAACATTGATGGGGCAGTCATTTTTCCACACAACATCGGCATGGGCGCGACTCATGACCCGAAGATTGTTGAACAAGAAGGACGGGTCACAGCAGAGGAAATTGCCGGCACCGGCATCCGCTGGGCGTTTGGGCCGTGCCTCGCCGTGGCGCAAGATGAGCGCTGGGGTCGTACCTATGAAAGTTACAGCCAGGACCCGAAACTGGTTTCAGAATTGGGCGCGGCAGCGGTCCGTGGTATCCAAGGCGAAGAACTTTCGGGCGACCCGACATCCGTCCTGGCTTGCGCCAAGCACTTCGCTGCGGACGGCGGCACGACCAATGGCACTGACCAGGGCAATACGATTTGCAACGAAAAGACGTTTCGAAAACTTTATCTTCCACCATATCGCGCGGCTATTGAAGCGGGCGTGGGTTCCATCATGGTTTCCTACAGCAGTTGGAACGGGCAGAAAATGAGCGGAAACAAATATCTCCTCACCGACGTCCTGAAAAAAGAATTTGGTTTCCAGGGATTTTTAGTCTCCGATTGGGCGGCAATTGACCAGCTTTCACCGGATTACAAAAGCGATGTCGAGCAATCCATCAACGCCGGCATGGATATGGTGATGATTCCCGCCGGACCGGGCAAACCGAACAACTATATCGATTTCATCAACGACCTGAAGGAATTGGTCGCCGAAGGAAAAGTCTCGCAGTCGCGGATTGATGATGCCGTCCGCCGCATTCTGCGGGTGAAGTACCAAATGGGATTGTTCGACAATAATAATCCTCCAGTGGACCCGGCGTTGACGGCGGCCATTGGTTCGCCGGAACACCGGGAGGTGGCGCGGCAGGCGGTGCGCGAATCGCTGGTGCTTTTAAAGAACGAACATCATGCGCTGCCACTTTCGAAAAACATCGAACACCTGGCCGTGGTGGGCGCAGGCGCGGATGATTTGGGAATGCAATGCGGTGGCTGGACGGTTACCTGGCAGGGAGGCCGCGGCGAAGTCACTCACGGCGGCACGACTCTTCTGGCTTCAATTCGAAAGTCGGTTTCACCGGCCACCGTGGTAACGTACTCGCCGGACGGCAGCAACCTGGGACATCCCGACGCAGTGATTGCGGTGGTAGGCGAAGCGCCTTACGCGGAAATGAAGGGTGACCGCACGAATTTGGATTTGTCAGTGGAGGACGCGGCCTTGATTGCGCGGGCCAAAGCCTCCGGCGCGCCGGTGGTGACCGTTCTGCTTTCCGGCCGGCCGCTGATTTTGAATTCTGGATTGGATGATAGTAGCGCATTCGTTGCGGCATGGCTGCCGGGCACAGAAGGGCAGGGCGTGACCGACGTCCTGTTCGGAGATTTTCCGTTCACTGGCAAATTGCCGCGGGAATGGCCCAGCAGCAATGACCATCTTCGTGCGGGAAGCAAAAAAGCCAACCCCTCCTTTGAGCTCGGGTATGGGTTGAAGGACTGACTCGCAGCCGGGTCCTAATTTTTTGTCTGGGAAGCACCTTCACGCGACCAATGGATCGCGTGCAGCATGACTTCGGTGGAGCTTTTTAATTGAAGCTTTTCCTTGATGCGGTTCCGGAATGAATTAACCGTGGGAATGGTCACGTTCATCTCTTCGGCGATTTGCCGGACGCCTTTTCCCACGCCGAGCATTTGGAAGACTTCCAATTCGCGGTCGCTTAATTTCTCGAGCGGCGAGGGCGGGACTTCATCGGAGCCGTGCATGAATTTCGTAATCACGGAACTGGCCATTTTTTCGCTGAGATGCATGTCCCCGCCGAGTACTTTGCGAATGGCCGTTTTCACGGTTTTCGCGGGCTCCTGTTTCATGACGTAGCCCATGGCGCCGGCCCACAGGGCGCGTTCCGCATATAACGATTCGTCGTGCATGGAAACGACCAGCACCGGGAAATCGTCATTCTCACTTTTGATCGCTTTGATCAGGTCAATCCCGCTGGTGCCGCCCAGCGTAATGTCCACGACGATGAGGTCGGGTTTCAATTTACGGATTTCCTGCAAGGCGGTTTCCGCTTCGGCGGCGTCCCCGCAGACGGCCAGGTCCGGTTCGCGGTCAATCAACTGGCGCAGGCCTTCGCGGAACATGGTGTGGTCGTCTACCAGGAAAATGCGGCTTTTGTCTAATGGCAATTTGCTCACGATGATATTTTTTCAGTTTTTTTGGTCTTCTCCGGCAGCGTACGGGCTGTCGGATAGAAGACACATATCAAACGCGTGCCATTACCAGGCGAACTTTTCAAGTCTAAAGTGGCGCCGATCGTCTTGGCGCGATAGTTCATAATCCGGACGCCCATGCCGGTCGGTTTGCCATTTGCGGGCTGAAAGCCAATGCCATCGTCCTGGATCGTCAACGTAAAATGGCCATCGGTGGGTTTTAGGGAAATCATCACATGCGTGGTCTTTCCATGTTTGACGGCATTTAAGACCGCTTCCTGGGCGATATAATATAAATGGGCCGCGACGGCGTTCTCCAATATTGGTGCGGGCTCCTCGCAAATAAAATCGCATTTGATCTTAAACAGATTGGTGGCATTGGCCGCGAGTTCTTCCAAAGTCAGGACCAGCCCGCTTTCCTCCAGGTGCACCGGGAACAAGCCTCGTGCGACACTCCGGGTCTGGGTGATGGCTTCGTTGATGAGGCCGCCGATGCGTTCGGCCTCGGGAGCTTCGGAGACATGTTTTTCCTGGAGTTGGTCGGCCAGGATGTCCATGCGATAAGCGATGCCCGCCAATTGCTGGCAAACGCCGTCGTGAAGGTCGTGCCCGATGCGCTGCTGTTCGCGATTGCTGATTTCCAAAATTTCCTTTTCCAATCGTTTGCGTTCGGTGATGTCCCGGGCAATGCCTTCAACTTCCACAATCTTTCCTTTTTGCTCAACAATCCGGGTGCCGATTTCCAACCGGAGCCGTTGTTCCGAGCCATCGATGAAATCCCATTCCTGCGGCGGCAATGCGCTATTTTGGACGATTTGCTCAAAC
>Ga0206900_1046_pt1 | contig 32919 bp, 29 predicted proteins | sample Alteio_BWOrgHeat_46_FD_153235 | JGI IMG/M metagenome (GOLD analysis project Ga0206900, IMG submission 153235) | Enriched cells from forest soil in Barre Woods Harvard Forest LTER site, Petersham, Massachusetts, United States -... | ecosystem: Environmental > Terrestrial > Soil > Temperate forest >... | reverse complement strand
TGATACTTTATATGCCACGATAACAAACGAATTGGATACCGTGCCGCCCCAAATAGCGCTTATTGGGAAGATTGTCGACTTTGTAGAGGTATCCTCACCCAGTTTTATGAGCGACTATGCAGATCCGGGAATATCCGTTTATGACGATTTTGATAATGCAATTCAATTAAAGCAAACTAAAGGCGGCTCATTTTATCAAACCTTCCCCGATGGAAAAAATGTAAATATCCTGGGAACTTATGAGATCATATACCATGTGCAGGACCTTTGCGGAAACGCATCTTCTGTACATAGAACGGTAAAAGTCGGGGATGCTATCCGACCTGTCATCACCATTGGCGGCTATCCTGTTGTCAGTATATGCCAGGGTGCTCCCTATACCGATGCCGGATATCTGGCATACGACAACTATGACAGTGTGCAATACCTTAAAATAGACACCTTCGGCACTTTCCTTGCCCAAGGCACCCATTCTCTACCCGGTATGTATTTCCTGCGGTACAAGGCCACCGATAGGTCGGGCAACGAGGGCCTATCCGCTTCCCGTACCATATATGTGCTCGATTCCAGCTCATCAGTATGCACGGGCAAGTATCCTGTTGCCCCCGTACAGATTCCGACACCAGTTTTATACCCCAACCCAAACAATGGGATATTTACCCTAGCTATCAATATCAATGATTCCAATAATTATCAGGTGAGCTTGGTAAACATGCTGGGCCAAACTGAAAATATCGGTTCGAATTGTAATTATTCGCAGAACAAACTTCATGTGGATGCAAGCCATCAACCTTCTGGGCTGTATTTTATTAAAATCATTTCGGGCAGTGAAAATGTTTGTCTGTCGGTGATGATCAACAGATAGAAATAGGTTTTGGCTTCCGAAAAATGATCAGATGCAACGGCCAGTAAAAGAATGTCGTCAATCAAAGAAAGCATTCAAGTATTTTTACCCGGCAGAAAACCAAATCGCTCATAAATCGCTATATTTGATTGGTGATCCTCAAATAAATGTCAACCCATACCCATCACAAAACCTGTTTTCTGATTTTTTGCATAGCTTTTATAAGCTTTATGGGTTTGGGGGCAAATGTTTCGGCACAAGACTTTGTGAATGATACCATGCCGGCCAAAAGCGGCAATGCATTTCCCCTGGCCAGTTCTACTGAAAATAAGGTTGAAGTGATATATCAAAGCTCAGATTTCAATAAAAAGCTTCCCACTTCCTATTATACCTATATCAAAAACATCTACATACGGCTTGGGAATGCCTGCAACTCCACCTATGCTGATTTTACGGTGAGCATGGCTTCTATTCCGAAAATTGATAGCGGTTCCCGGATTTTCACGAGTTACGTGAAAACCGTTTATGGCCCTGTAAAGCAAACCATTAAAAGCGATGCCAATGTTTGGATCAAAATACCCCTTAGCGCACCTTTTGCCTATAATCCCAAGCAAATATTGGTAGTGACGGTGAAGCAGGATCAGCAGATAGGTCAGCCAGCGGAATGGTCATGTCGCCCGGTTTTCAATGGATTGTCCTGGAACAGGATGTACGGAGGATACGGGAAAGATACGGCAATCAATTCTGACAAATATGAATATGATTTTGGATTTGATACCACCAATGCCATATCATACAACAATGCGGGTATTTGCAGCCTGATATCACCTTTGGATCTTTGCCCTTCCACCAGCCCGCAAGACGTTACGGTAAGGCTCTGCAACCTGGGTGTCATAGACCTGTCATCTGTATCTTTGGGTTGGAGCTTGGACAATGTGGTACAAACACCACTACATTTTGGCCCAGGACCACCGGTGGGCAGCTATACCGATATCAAGTTGACCAGTTTGGTGTTTTCAAAAGGCAAATACCACACGCTGAAAGCATGGACCTATCTCCCCAATGGGGTAAAGGATTCCACTCCGCAAGATGATTCATTGATCGTGAACAGCTTGGGCCCCGATACCACACGGCCCCTCGTGACGCTGCAGGGGAAACCATTTGACAGCATGCAAGTGGCCTATTTGGGACATACCAGCACCTATACCGATCTGGGATTTGTGGTGACCGATGACAACAATGCCGTAATAACCACTGCCAGGGGCGGATCTTTTTACACCTCGTTTTCCGGGGTGGACAATGTTGATACCGTAGGTACCTATAAAATAATATATACGGCTACAGACCAATGTGGCAATACGGCATCGGTGACACGACAAGTAAAAGTATATGACCATGTGCCGCCTGTTATCACCATCAATGGCAACGCTGTGGCATCGGTTTGCCAAGGGGCTGTATACCAAGACGCAGGATGTACCGTTACTGACAATTATTACGGTACCAAAGACATAAGGGTTGATACCTTTGGCACATTTGTTACCGATGGGCATACCGCTGTGCCAGGTACCTATTATATCCGGTTTCAAGCCACGGACAAGTCGGGCAATACCGCCATTACTGCGAACCATCGTACTATTTTTGTGATACCGGTTGATTCTTTGGGTTGCAAAAGCGGTAGCAGTGGATTTCCTGTATCGGAAAATGGCCAAAACGATTTTGTGATATACCCCAATCCCAACGAAGGTCTTTTTATTCTCAAATCCAATGGCTTTTTTCATCCCAATATGCAAATAACTGTCAGCGATGCGTTGGGAAGGCAAATACAATTGCCAGAGAACCGGTTCCTTTCCAACCAATCGCTTGATTTGGATCTTGCCAGCCAGCCATCAGGGTTATATTTTATCCATATACAATCGAAGGATCAAACAGCTAATTTGCGGGTTGTGATCAAAAAATGATATGGTAGTAAGGATTAGATTATATCACAAAAAGCAAGGAAAAGATCCAGAGAAAACCTATATTTGATTGGCTAGATCATCTAAATGGCAAACCTTAAAAAAATCAAATACCCTTTATTGATCGTTGGCCTGTTTTTGGTCATCGTTTTCGGCACGGCATCTACAACCAGCGCGCAGCAATTCGTCAATGATACCAATAATGTTCTCAGCGGCACTTCGTATCCTCTCAACAGCCTGAACGATAATGTAGTGGAACTAGACTTTACCAGCGGCGATCTGCATACGGGGCCTGTCATCGCATATATAAAAAACATATATATCCGTTTTAGCAAACCATGCAACGCAACCTACAAAAACCTTAAAATAAGCATGGCGCTTGTGGGGCCCGGGGGTGCACCAGCATCTACAACTTTTACGGGCAATTTGAAAACAGTCTATGGCCCCCTCAACACTACCATAGATTGTGATGAAGGTGTTTGGCATAAAATTCCCCTTAGGCTTCCATTCAAATATGATTCTGACAATATATTGGTAGTGAACATGGAACAGGATGGGATTACAGGATATGGTAGTGAATTGGGATATTTCAGCGGTACGAAATTGGATAGGTACAGTATTTATGGTAAATCAGGCAAAGCCAACGGAGAAGGATATAGCAAGAACGAATACGATTTTGGGTTTGATACCGTGAACAATGTTAACCTAAACGATGCAGGGATATTGGGACTTAATGGGTTAGAACATATTTGTGCCTCTGCGGTTCCTCAATATGTTGATGTAAGATTAAGCAATTACGGTACCGTTGTGCTTAAATCTGTTTACATGGGTTGGAGCTTGGATGGGGTTCTGCAAACACCACAATATTTCAGTCCCGGCCCCGACATCGGAGGTTTCTCAGATTATGGCCTCACCAGCTTGGTATTCTCTAAAGGAGTGTATCACAACCTGAAAGTTTGGACCTACCTACCCAATGGTGTAACGGATACCGTGCCGGAAAATGATACCTTGACAGTGAATAATTTAGGGCCTGACACAATTCCTCCTTCCATCAGATTATTGACCAATCCTTTCGATAGCTTGCAGGTGGCGTACCCGGGTTTTTCTTCAGATTATGTGGATCAAGACAATCCTTGGATTACCGATGGTCCGGGTGGGCAGATATCCCTGGCACGTAGTGGCTCCTTTTATGATACCTTCCCCAATGGCAAAAACGTGAACAAGGTGGGAGTTTTCCAAATCATCTATACGGCATCTGATCAGTGTGGAAACACGGCATCCACAACCAAGCAGATAACGGTGTATGACCATGTGCCACCCGTTATTTCCGTGGCTGGCAATCCCATCGCTTCCGTATGTCGCTGGGCTGAGTATCATGATGCTGGGTGTACGGTTTCTGATAATTATTATGGCTTAAAAGACATCAGGATAGATACCATTGGCACTTATATCACGGACGGACGTACCACAAACCCCGGTGTGTATTATTTGCGATTTCAGGCCACGGACAAATCTGGCAACAAAGCCATTTCCCCCAATCACCGTACCATTTTTGTTATTCCAGCTGATTCATTTGGCTGCAAGGGAGGCATATACCTGCCAACAGACCTGCAAAACAATATTTCTATTTACCCCAACCCCGCAGAAGGGTTATTTACGATCCGGGCCAACGTGCTAGAACCCAAAAACCTGCAAATATCAGTGTTGGATATATTGGGGAAGGAACAGCCTTTGTCGGGGAACAAATTCTTTATTGGGAACTTAACTCAAGTGGATTTGATGGGTAAACCGGCTGGTCTTTATTTTATAAAGCTGATGTATGGGAATAGCCTTGCCAGTTTCCCTGTAGTGGTGAGGAGATAAATGGCCTACCTTATTTTGATTCAGGAATCACACCCTCAAAAACATATTCCGCAGGCCCAATCAACCAAATATCCGAATACCCTGTAACGGGGGAATAGTCAAATTTCACCTCGAGGTTCCCACCCATGGCTTTTATGAAAATATGGTTTTTAGTTGGGCCATCGTTTTTCGACGAAACAGAATGATGGTATGCCAGGGACGATGCCACCACGCCTGTTCCGCAGGCAAGGGTCTCGTCTTCCACGCCCCGCTCAAAGGTCCGTAGGCTGATATGGTTGGGTTGGCTGGAATCGATCTCCACAAAATTGACATTGATGCCCTCTTTGTCAAACTCAGCATTGTGCCTGATGGCATGCGCGGCAGGGATGATATCCAATTGCTTGATATACTGCATAAAGCGTACATAATGTGGGGATCCGGTGTTCAATACCAGATCATCGCCCCGGTGGGTTATTTCGGGCACGTTTTTCATTTGGAGGGAAACCAAGTCCCCGGTAAAATATGCCTTGTGAGGGCCATCTACGGCTAAGAAACTCAACTCAGATCCGCCGATCCCCAAGAACTTGGCAAAAGCGGCGAGGCACCTGCCCCCGTTGCCGCACATGCTACTGGGGTTGCCATCGCTATTGAAATAGACCATGTTGAAATCATAGCCTTGTATATTTTGCAGCAAGATCAACCCATCCGCCCCGATACCGAAACGGCGGTCACACAAACGATTGATATAGGCTGTACTCACCGGGAAGGTTTGATCCCTATCATCCACCATGATAAAATCATTGCCCGCCCCTTGGTATTTATAAAATGTGATGCCCATATTATTCGCCGTTCAGTTCTTTCAGTGTTTTTTTATCCTTCACCGGTTTCGAAAAATCATGGGTATAGTCATGGTCGGTGAGTCTGAATATTCCTTGGTCCAGTTTTAGGTAATAGTTGTTGTTCAGGGAAAGTATTTTCACATCCGCGTTTTCATCCACCCCATACAGGTACAATTGCTTATGGTAATATTTATAGCCTTGGAAGTTGAGCGGAGAAGTATAATAACTCGTAGAAAGTTGGACTGTATTTTGAGTTTTCTCGTAGTATCCTCCAGATGACTTATCGGTTTCTTTTTTTGTGGCGATGCTTTCTACATCCAACATCTTTTCGGCAACCAACACATCCCCACTGATGGTATCTGTATTGTTTGCCTTAGAAGGTGTTGACCTGGAAGTCTCTACATTCGATTTTAATCTTTTTGAAGCCCCTTTTCTGGTGACAACGTTGGGTGGTGCCAGTTTTACCTCATCCTTTGATGACCACTGATAAGTGCCTTGTACATCCATTGAGCCTGCACTTTGTTGTACTGGGGCATTGTCGCCAAAAGACCAATCAGATTTAATCTTTACGGTATCCATTTTTGGTTTGGCCAATTCTTCTTTTTTGGGTCCGGCTTGGCCCACCGTATTGCCATTGGAAAGGTCATCCCCGGCATCGCTTTTGTCTTTAAGCTCGGGTACCTTGCTATCTTGCTTTGGAGCGTTTGTGTTCTCGGCTAGTGCCTTGCTTTTTGATTCTGGAGCAATACTGTCTGCTTTCCTTTTGGCTGTTTCTGTCTGAGGGGTAAGCACGGCGGTGGCGGATGCCTGGTCAGTTTGTGTCCTTTGTTGCTTTACATATACAAAAATGCCGGAACCCACGGCCAATACCACTGCGGCGGCTATACTCATCCACATGGGGCCGGCATTGCGTTTCTTTTCTTCATCAATGGTATGCTCACGGATATAATCTTTCAGCTCTTGTTTGCGGAACTGGATCACGGCGCCCATCAGCTTTTTTTGCTCAGCCACTTCTTCGGCAAGCTCAGTATTGGCAGCCATTTCCTGCTCAAAGCTTTCCCGCTCTTCTTGGCTCAACCGACCCAGGAGGTAGTTGTCTATGCGTTCGTCTATGTTGGGGTCCTGTGCCATGCTATAAAAGTTCCTCCGCAGTATAATGTTGTTTTATAAGGGATTCCAGTTTTTTCTTGCACTGGTATTTCTTGGCTTTGGCCGTATCGGCATTGGCAAACTGCATTTGCTGGGCAATTTTTTCCATGTCCCATTGCTCAAAATAGAAATGGGATAGGAGGTCGCGACAGGTTTCCCCCAGTTGGTGGAGGTATTTTGACAGTATCGCGTATTTGTCATCATTGTATTCTTCGGTGGTATCGGCCAGGTCGGGCGAGTGGTCGCTTTGAAAATCGGACAAATGCATCCTGCCATTTTTACGGAGCTGTTTCAACCATAGGTTTTTGGCAATGGCATACAGATAGGTGTCCAGTTTGGAACTGAGCACAAAGCCTTCTTTGTGCACGTTCTGCCATAATATCACCAGTGATTCCTGCAACATGTCTTCAACATCCGGGGCGTCGCCATTGTTGCGGAGTATATAGCTGCGTATGGGGCCAACATTCCTTTTGTAGAGGTGTATGAGCATCTTTTGATCTCCTTCTCTTATTTTGTCTATGACCTGCTGATCTGTAGGTTGATTTGAACCAAACATATTCAGTACCCCCGTTTATACATTTGTGTAAGAGAAAGTAAACGCCAGACGGATAATTTTTTTGGGATTGTGCCAATGATGCATCTCTAAAAATATTTGTTTTAACCTCAACCTTACTCCTTCTCCATTTGGAGAAGGTTTTTGGTAGTTTTTAGAGCTGCTTTTTAGTCCGGCACAATCTTTGCAAAAACCCTTCGTTATAATACTAAATGCAAATATATGGATAAAGTAAAGAAATATGCAGCACTCCTAATGGTCGCCATATTCGGTGGCCTGGTGAGCCTGGGCGCTTACCAATTGGTTGAGAAAAAACAGTATTCGTTTTACGATGGTTTTACCGGCGCGAGAAAGGCAAGTTATGACATCAGGAACGTGACGGTGCCCACGTTCGATTTTGCCGATGTATCTGAGGCAGTGATGCCTACCGTGGTTCACATCAAAACCGTGAGCAATCCAAAACAAGACCAAAGCGCCGACCGTGGCAACCAGGGTGGCCAAAACCCGTTCGATTTCTTCGGGCCGGGTTTCAATTTTCCACAACAGCCTCGTGGCCCGCAGATGGCCTCAGGTTCTGGGGTTATCATTTCTGAAGATGGCTATATCGTTACCAACAACCACGTTGTGGCAGATGCTGACAATATTGAAGTGGTCCTGTATGACAAACGTTCATATAAAGCTGACGTGATTGGCAGGGATCCCAACACGGATATGGCATTGATAAAGATCAGTGCTGATAACCTGCAACCCATAAAGGTAGGCAACTCCGATGAAAGCAAGGTGGGCCAATGGGTACTCGCAGTGGGCAACCCATTCAACCTTACTTCTACCGTCACGGCAGGGATCATCAGTGCCAAAGGGCGCAATATCCAGTTGCTCGGTGGTGGTTCGGCCATTGAGAGCTTTATACAAACCGATGCTGCCGTGAACCCTGGCAATAGCGGTGGCGCACTGGTGAACACCAAAGGCGAACTTATCGGCATCAATACCGCCATTGCTTCACAAACAGGCCAATACGAAGGATATTCTTTCGCAGTGCCCAGCAACCTAATGAAAAAGGTGATCCAAGACTTCAAAGAGTTTGGTGAAGTGCAACGCGGCTACCTGGGCGTGGGCATCAAGGATATTGACAATAAAATAGCAGAAGACAAAGGCTTACCGAAACCGGAAGGTGTATTGGTGGACAATATCAGCGACAACAGTGCCGCTGAAGAAGCCGGTATCAAAAAAGGTGACGTGATCATCAAGATTGATGGCCATGCCGTGAACAGTGTATCAGAACTTCAGGAAGTGGTAGGTACCCGCAGGCCGGGTGACCATGCCAAGATAACTGCCCTGCGCAATGGGAACGAAAAAGAATTTGATGTGGTGCTGAAAAACAAGGACGGCAAAACCGGCATTGTGACCAGTGAAACCAAAAGCCTGAAAAAGAAGATCGGTGCCAGTTTTGAACCGGCCAATGATGCCACCATGAAAAAACTGAAGCTGAAAAACGGTGTTCAGGTGACTGAAATATCCAAGGGCAGCTTCCGCGATGCAGGTATCCCAGAGAGCTTCATTGTCACCACGGTGGACAAAGTGAATATATACGTCACCAACGATATATTCAAAGCATTGGATGGCAAAACCGGGGCTATATTGGTAGAAGGCTACATGCCCACGGGAGAAAAGAAGAATTATGTGCTGGAGCTAGAAAAATAGTTAGGCATAAAAAAACATTTGTAACCCCTTCATATTGTTGTTGACACCCAGGGCCGCCCCATAAAGGCGGCCCTGGGTATTTTATGGATGCCGTAAACCCGGCCGTCACCAGCAAACATAGGATGACGGCTATTCGGAGAAGGTCATTGCGATTGGAGTCCCAATTGATAAATCGGACGGAATGAAGCAATCCGCTGGGCCAAAGTACTGAGGATGGATAACAGCCTAAAAAAACCGGATGTTTGAAGCTTTTGGTGTATGTTTGTCTACACAAACCTAAAGACATTTCCCATGCATATCGGAGCACAAATCGTTATTGGCATCGTTGCTTTCTTGCACTGCTACTTCATGTACCTGGAGATGTTTGCCTGGACAAGCCGTGGCCCCAAAGTATTTAAGACCCTCCCAGCCGAGCAGTTTGCCCAAACTAAGACCATGGCAGGAAACCAAGGGCTATACAATGGTTTTCTCGCTGCGGGGCTGATTTGGTCCCTCTTGATAAAGAATGCTGACATGGCGAATGAAGTTGCCCTGTTTTTCTTGGCATGTGTTACGGTGGCTGGTATCTATGGTGCAGTGACCGTGAGCAGCAGGATTCTGTTCATCCAGGCATTACCTGCGGTGATTGGGATCGGTTTGGTGATTGCAGGCTGGTAAGTGATAGAATTTCAGCACTTTCATTACAATTCACAACATATAGGCCATTAATGTTGTTGAATACGGTTCACAGGTATCTTTATAAATAACATGGCTTTGTTGAAAAAAATCTTTCGGATCGTTGTTGGAATCCTTGCCTCTGTTCTGCTTTTGCTGATAGTGGGATGGGGTATTTTGTATTTTTATTTTTCAGCGCACAAAAAAGAGATCATTGCCAAAGCGAGCACCGAGATCAGCAGCAAGATACAGGCAGGGGTCACTATCAAAGATGCCGGAATCAGTTGGTTTGCGACATTCCCTTATATTTCTATCGAGCTAAGGGAAGTACAGATCACTGACACCTTATACTCTAAGCATCCCATCCCTTTTTTGCAGGCGGGCAAGTTTTACGCGAATTGCAATGTTTTCCAATTGATGAAGGGCCAGGTACGCATCAATCGTGTGGGACTTTCAGATGGGATCATCAATGTCATCCATGACTCGCTTTGCCGGCCCAACCTACACATCCTTGATGCAAAATCACCTTCTAAAACGGATACGGGTCATAGCAGCAAATCATTTTTCAATGACTTGACCATGAACAACGTAAGGATATTTATTGTGGATGATTCCAGACAAGTGAAATTGGACATCTTGGTAAATAAACTGAAATGCAGCACCATAGATTACGATACCGCGACATGTTTTAACCTGGACATGAAGGTGCATACCAATTATTTGGGGTTCAATACGGTTGAGGGTTATTATGGCAACAATAAAGACATTGATGGAGTATTTCCTTTATATCTCAATATGAAGCAAAAGACTATCCGATTCCATGATATCAAACTTGCTGTAAACCACGATCTACTCATTGGGGATGGGATATTCCATTTTGATGAACAACAGTTGTTCCACCTATCCATAAATGCCCCAAACATTGATTTTGAAAATGCCAAAACAGCAATGGTGGCCAAGAGCCAATTGGCATTGTCTGGCTTGCATTCTGTAAAACCTGTTGATTTTGCCGTAGTGCTAGACGGGGATACCCGGTACCTGTCCATCCCATTTGTGAACGTGGCCTGGCGGGTATCTGATGACGAACTCGGCATCCTGCAAGGCAAATTTGCCCATTGCTCCATGCGCGGTACCTTCATCAATTATGTGAACCCGAAAAATCCCAGGCATGATTCCAATTCCCGGATCACGGTGAGCAATTTCAAAGCGCTATGGAACGGGAAGTCGCCGGTCCAAGCCAACAAAATCATCATCACCAATATGATCAAGCCCATCCTCCATTTCGACCTGAATGCCGTTTGCACGCTCTCTGATATCGATTCTTTGGTACAGAGCAATGACCTAAACTTTGAAGATGGGAATGCAAACATCAACATCGTGTATAATGGGCCAGTAAGCTATAGCAGTAAAATTGTTCCAGATATCACTGGGTATTTTATGCTGAGCAAAGCAGATATATTGTATGCCCCCCGAAACATGGAACTGGTAAACGGAAATGCCAAAGTGAGCTTCAACCATAGTGAAATAGCCATAGAGAACCTATCCGGTACCTTGGGTAAATCATCTATCGCTATACAAGGGCATATCAATAGTTTTGCACCCATATTTTCGCATGCCAATGAGCAGGTTTTGCTGCAATGGACCGTGGCCAGCCCACTGATCAATCTTACAGAATTGGTGCCCCTTGTTGCTGAAAAGCAGCAGAAACACCGCGCAAAAAAAATAATCACTGCCCCTATATCTGGGTTGAGCAGCTTTTTGGATGACCTGGTGGAAGAATGTAATATCCAAGTGGATTTTTTGGTAAAGAGAATTGTTTATAATCATTTTGAAGCCGATAACCTGAACGCGAACCTATCCTTGGAGAACAATGGTGAATGGAAAATAAACCATCTGCTGGTAAACCACGCTGGCGGCAACCTCTCAGCCAGTGGAACCTTGGCCCCGTTGGCCAGTGGTGGTTATATGGCCAGCTTAAAATCTGACATGCAACATGTAGATGTGAGCAAAGTGATGTATGCGTTCAATGATTTTGGTATACGCTCATTCAGTAGCAATAACTTGAAGGGACAACTCACCCTGCACTCCACTTTGGAAGTTGCGCTAAACAAGGCTGGCAATATAGCGCCCAATACAATAAAGGCAAAAGTGGGATTCAGTCTTCAAAATGGGGAACTGGTCAAGTTTAGGCCGATAGAAGAAGTGTGCAAAAAGATATTCCCGAACCGGAATTTTGAGGATATCCAGTTCGCTGACCTCAAAGACAATGTGACCATATCAGACAACCTTGTAAAAATGAACAAAATGGAGGTTAGTTCCAACCTGCTGCACTTTTATGTAGAAGGCACTTATGGTATGAAAATCACAGGAACAGACATACTGGTCCAGATACCGCTGAACAACCTAAGCGCACCAGAGATCAACCAGTCACCGGACAATCTGGGCCTCAAGGCAAAAAATGGCATCAGCGTGTTTGTAAATGCCAAAGACAATGGCAACGGCGATATAAAGTTAAGTTATAGCCTTGACGGGAAGAAGAAACCCAAGAAATCCAAATCCAATAATATTACCTCAAATCTGCATTGATCTCGGCCAATATGGAGTTACCAGGGCATAGTTGCTTTTCGGTAAGCCTGTTGAGCGGGGTATCGTTTGTTTGCAAAAGTTCATGGAGATCACTGGTGTCAGGGTTGATATAGATCAATCCCGTAAGTATCTCGTCTTTGGCCTTGGCATTTTGGATGGCATTCATGGCTGAAAGCTTGTTGAATGGGTCCCAATCTGTTGATAGTTTGTGAAACTGCAAAGCAGAGCCATCGTGCATCTTCACCCTTTTCACGGCACCTTCATCATAAGAGGTTACTATTTCGTCCATCATTGGTACAAAATCCACCGTAGAAGTCGCTTCCACATGCTCGCGCACATAGTCATATGACTTGGTAGAGCCCATATTGTTGTTGAACGTGACACATGGAGAAATAACATTGATAAAGGCAAAGCCGGGATGTTTCATGGCAGCCTTGATCAAAGGAACCAATTGGCCTTTATCGCCTGAAAAACTTTGCGCCACAAAACTGGCGCCTAGCTCCAATGCCAAGCTGGTGAGGTCTATTTCATTGAAGAGGTTTACATTGCCAGACTTGTTCTTAGAGCCCGGGTCTGCAGTTGCCGAATCCTGACCTTTGGTCAACCCATAACAGCCGTTGTTCATCACGATGTACATCATATTGAGGTTTCGGCGGATGACATGGGTAAACTGCCCCATACCAATGGAAGCTGTATCCCCATCTCCGGAAATGCCTATGTACATCAGATCTTTGTTGGCCAGGTTGGCGCCAGTGGCCACGGATGGCATACGCCCGTGCACAGAATTGAACCCATGGCTTTGACCCAGGAAATAGGCAGGAGTCTTGGAAGAACAGCCGATGCCTGATAATTTGGCGACCCGGTGCGGTTCAATAGCCAGTTCATAACAAGCCTGTACAACGCCCGCGCTAATGGAATCGTGCCCACAGCCCGCACATAGTGTGGATAGAGCTCCTTCATAATCACTCTTAGTATAGCCCAGTTCGTTTTTGGGAAGGCCGGGATGCCTGAATTTGGGTTTAACGTATGTCATTTTTCGAAATCTTCTTTAATGCAGTTTAATATATTGGGCTCGCTCAACGCACCAGCTCAGCCACTTTTAAGTCGTTGTTTATCTGGTTGAAAATATTGTCGGCAGTGATGGGCATGCCGTCATAGTTGAGCACAGGGATTAACTTCTGAGGGTTGAGATTGAGTTCATTGATGAGTAGGCTGCGCATCTGCCCGTCCCGGTTTTGCTCTATGACGAATATCTTATCGTGGCTGTTCATGAAGTCCTCCACCGTTTTGTTGAAAGGGAAAGATTTTATCCGGATGGCATCCAGATGCATGCCTTCAGCGGCCAGCAGTTCACGGGCTTCCTCAGCGGAGTAAGTAGAGGTGCCAAAAAACAGCATCGCCATAGGTTTAGGTGCCCCATCAAGTGTTATTTCCGGGCCTGGGACCATGGTTTTAGCGGTGTTCCATTTTTTTGCCAATCTGTCCATGTTCCGTACATAGGCAGGGCCTTCTTCGGTATAGGTGGCATACTCATCCCGTGAAGTGCCTCGGGTGAAAAAAGCGCCTTTTGATTTGTGGGTACCCGGATAGGTCCTATAGGCTATGCCATCGTTGTCCACATCCAAATATCTGCCATATCGGTCTATTTTATCCAACTCTTGGGCCGTATATACCTTGCCTCGTTTCAGCGTCCGTGTATCGTCCCAAACCAGGGGCTCTGATACATGGTCATTCATACCGAGGTCCAGATCAGTCATCAGGATCACGGGTGTGTGTAGCCCTTCAGCAAGATCAAAGGAGTCGGCGGTCATTTCAAAGCATTCCTTGGGTGTACTGGGGAACAACAATACATGCTTGGTATCCCCATGGGATGCATACGCCGCTGACAGTACATCCGATTGTTGGGTGCGTGTGGGCATACCCGTGCTTGGCCCGGTGCGCTGCACATCTATGAGCACCGCAGGTATTTCTGCAAAATAGGCCAGACCCAAGAACTCGTTCATCAGCGAGAGGCCTGGTCCAGAAGTGGCGGTGAACGATCTTGCCCCATTCCAGTTAGCCCCGATCACCATACCTATAGCTGCCAACTCGTCTTCTGCCTGAACTATGGCAAAATTGTTCTTTCCGGTCAATGGATCTACCCTCAGTTTCCGGGCATATTCACCAAATCCTTCCACCACGGAGGTAGATGGGGTGATGGGATACCAGGCTGCCACGGTGGCACCTGCATAAACCGCTCCGAGACCGCAGGCTGCATTGCCTTCCATCATTATTTTATCTCCGATCAGGTCCCTTCTTTCCAAATGGATATCCAACGGGTAGGCAAAATGGTCTTGGATATATTGTACGCCCAGTTTCAAGGCTTTTACATTGGGTGGGATCAGTTTTTCTTTCCCTGCAAATTGCTCTGACAGCAGGTCTTCCAGTACCTGGAATTCAATATCCAATAACGCACACAATGCGCCAACGTAAATGATGTTCTTGAACAATTGCCGCTGCCTAGGATCAGTGTACTCTCTGATGCACATTTCCATCAGGGGCACGCCTATATAATTGATGTCTGGCCGGATATATTCGGGATGAAGCGGCTTGGTGCTATCATACAGGAAATACCCTCCGGTACGCACGCTGGCCACATCGTTTTTCATGCTTTGTGGGTTCACCGATACCATGAGGTCAATACCCTCCCTACGGCCCAGATACCCTTTTTCGCTCACCCGAACTTCATACCATGTGGGCAGGCCCTGGATATTGGAAGGGAATATGTTTTTTGGGGTGACATAGATGCCCATCCTGAAAATAGCTTTGGCAAAAAGATAATTGGCAGATGCCGAACCCGTGCCGTTCACATTAGCGAATCTGACTACAAAATCGTTTGTTTTGTTCATTTTTCGAACTCGATATTAATCTCTGATCTAATAAGTAAAAGCTTACGCGAGGGCATGTACCGGAGCACCGGCCTTTGCGGTATTATAAAGGAATTTCTGCATGTCCCAAGCTGCTGTCGGGCATCGCTCGGCACAAAGCCCACAATGCAGGCACACATCTTCGTCCTTCACCATTACCCGATGGGTTTGTGGTACTGGGCCGCTCACCAAGATATCCTGGCTCAGGTTGAAAGACGGTGCCAAAAGCCGCGAGCGCAGGTCCATTTCGTCCCCGTTTTCCGTAAATGTGATACATGAGGTGGGGCAAATATCCACACAGGCATCGCACTCTATGCATTTGTCTTCGGTAAATACGGTCTGCACATCGCAGTTCAGGCAACGCATGGCTTCCTTGTATCCGGTAAGACCATCAAACCCAAGTTCCACTTCCATTTTGCGGTCTTTCAGGGTTTTTGATTTATCGGCTTGCGGTACGATATAGCGCAGGTCAGTGGTCACTTCACTGTCATAGCTCCATTCATGGATGCCCATTTTCTGGCTTACCAGGTTGGTATAGGGGCTAGGACGGTTTTTCAGGTCCTCGCCTTGGCAAAAAAGGTCAATGGATACTGCTGCCTGGTGCCCATGGGCCACTGCCGTGATCACATTTTTAGGCCCGAATGCAGAATCTCCTCCGAAAAACACCTTGTCATGGGTAGATTTAAAGGTGATGGGATCTACGATGGGCATATTCCATTTATCGAACTCTAGTCCTAGGTCTCGCTCTATCCAAGGGAAGCTGTTTTCCTGCCCTATCGCAATAAGCACATCGTCGGCTTCGATGAATACATCGGCTTCTCCGGTGGGTACCAAGCTCCGTTTGCCCTCGGCATCGTATGCTGGACGCACTTTTTCGAAAGTCATGCCTACCAAACGACCGTCTTTTATCACAAAAGTCTTGGGGACATGGTTGTCAAGAATGGGAATATCCTCATGCTGGGCATCTTCTTTTTCCCATGGGGATGCCTTCATTTCGTCAAAAGGGCTGCGGACCAACACTTTTACTTCTTCGCCACCCAGCCTGCGCGAGGTTCGGCAGCAATCCATGGCGGTATTTCCACCTCCCAAAACGATCACCTTCTTGCCGATCTTGTCAATATGCTCAAAGGCCACGCTGCTCAGCCATTCTATACCAATATGTATGTTGGCTGCCCCTTCTTCCCGGCCAGGGATGTTCAGGTTCCTGCCTCGTGGTGCGCCCGTGCCCACAAAAACAGCATCATAATCTTTATCAACAATGCTCTTCAGGCTGTCAACATAAGTATTGAAATGGGTATGGATGCCCATGTCCAGGATATAATCCACTTCTTCGTTCAGCACGGTATGGGGCAGGCGAAAGGAGGGTATCTGGCTGCGCATCATGCCTCCACCCAGGTCTTGCTCGCAATACAGGTCTATATTATAACCCAATGGAGCCAAGTCCCGTGCCACGGTGAGCGAGGCAGGGCCACCCCCAATGAGTGCAATCCTTTTCCCGTTCTTTGTTTCGGGTATTTTGGGCATGCGCGATTTTACTTCGCCTTTGTTGTCTGCGGCCACCCTTTTCAGTCGGCATATCGCCACGGGTTCTTCTTCCACGCGTCCCCTACGGCAGGCTGGCTCGCATGGACGGTCGCAGGTACGGCCCAATATGCCCGGGAAAACATTGGATTCCCAGTTTACCATATAGGCATCGGTGTACCGCTGCGCCGCAATAAGCCTGATGTACTCGGGTACCGGTGTGTGTGCGGGACATGCGTATTGGCAGTCCACTACCTTATGGAAGTATTCGGGGTCTTTATAGTTTGTTGGCGTCATCGCTTTTCCTTGCTTATGGTTCAAATGCGCGACGGACTATCCGCGCATCAAAGTTTTGAATTGCAAGATGACATTTTTTTTGCAACCTAGGTCATTTCAGGGCAAGAAAAGTGTAAAAAGCCTTTGCGATAAGGAAAAGAGGATGGCTAGTGATGCCTACATGCTCAGGGAATAAAATAAAAGGCAACAGTTATCAGGGCCGCGCTCACTATGCCAATGATGATCATCTTCATGGCTTTTTGGCGGTCTTTTTTCAAGAACTCCTGTTGCATCACATCATAGGTTTTGCCCAATTCCCCAAAATTGAAAACGCCCTTCATGCCAAAGCCCACACAAAATTTTTGCTGCCATTGCTGATAGCTCACCGTAAAGGCCACCAACGGTAGGAATACCACCAGCCGCCACAATGGGTTGAGTTTTAAAAAGTAGATGGGGAGTGCCACAAGCAACACAAACACCAACCCTGCGTATACCCCGCTCCTTCTTTTTTTCCACTCATCCGGGCCAATATTGCAAACGCCTGGGATATATTTATTGCTGTCTTCGTCTGGGGTGATGGTTGTACTTGCCATGCATTTGAATTTTTAAGGTTGATTCGCTGAAAACGGGTTCAGAATAGCCACAAAAGTACGGTACTGCCCTACAAAAACATCAATACTCGGTGCGATTTTGAAGAGTGTATTGACACGAGAGAAGTTCCTTTGGATATACTTGGCTGCCCCTGATTGGCAAAATCGTTACTTTTGAGCCTTCAATATGAAATAACCCGCGTGCTATTCAATTCCACGACGTATTTTATTTTCCTATCCATTGTGTTCTGCCTATATTGGTGGGTAGGGAGCAAATCGCTGAAATGGCAAAATGCTTTGCTCTTGGTGGCCAGCTATTTTTTCTATGGCTGGTGGAGCTGGAAATTCCTGTTCTTGCTTTTTGGGGGAAGTCTGATGGATTATCTCTTAGGTTTCGGGGTAGGCTCGTCGCAAAAAAACAAAGCCAAACTGTTTTTATGGATCAGCGTGGCGGCTAACCTGAGTATCCTTGGCCTGTTCAAGTATTATAATTTCTTTGCACTGGAATGGCAGGTTGGCTTGGATTATCTTGGTGTCCATGCCCAGCCGAAGTTGCTCGAAATAGCACTGCCCTTGGGCATTTCCTTCTATACCTTTCACCATTTGTCCTATCTCATTGATATTTACCGTGGGCAGCGCAAGCCGGTAACCAGTTTCATTGATTATGGGGTATTTGTTTCGTTTTTCCCATTGCTCATTGCAGGCCCTATCGAACGGGCAAACCATCTATTGCCTCAGATTCAATCCCCTCGCACCTTTCAATATTCCCAAGCGGTAGAAGGATGTCAACTTATCCTTTGGGGCTTGTTCAAAAAAGTGGTCATCGCCGATAGTATCGCTTCGATCATAGACCCGCTGTACCTGAGTTATCCCTATGAAAGCGGGTTTACAATGCTTATATGTGTCATTGGTTTCAGTTTCCAGATATATTGCGATTTCAGTGGCTATTCAGACATTGCCATTGGTTCTGGCAAACTCCTTGGATTCGATGTATTGCAAAATTTCAACCGCCCGTTTCTCAGCCAAAACCTTACGGAGTTCTGGCGCAGGTGGCATATATCCCTATCATCCTGGCTCAATGACTATTTGTTTTCCCCGCTTTGGTTGGCATGGCGGCACAAAGGGAGGCTGGGAGTGGTGGCAGCCCTGTTCATCACCTTTTTTATCAGTGGGCTTTGGCATGGCGCTGGATGGGCTTTTATTGTCTTTGGCTGCCTGCATGGCCTGGCGGTGATTGCAGAGGTGCTTACCCGGAGAAGCCGAAAGGCATGGCGACAATGGATCCCCGGAGCAATATACAAGGTGCTCGGGATGGTTTTCACTTTTGGTTTTGCCACTTTTGCCTGGATTTTCTTTCGGGCACACACCATGGAAGCTGCCTTGGGGATCATTTCAAAAATCTTATTGGGCCTATTTAAAGGAACATCAGCTTTTGAGATCTACTATTGGTCTGGCAAGGTGCTGCCTTTTGTTTTTTTGATGCTGCTTTTGGATTGGCTCATATCTGGGAAAGAAACGCGTCTGAGTTTCCCTATGAAAAAACTGCCCCGATATGCGGTTTATTCCCTGCTTTTCATATCCATATATCTTTGTTTTGAACAGGGGCATACCCAATTTATTTATTTTCAATTTTAAAGGAAGATGAAAACTTTAATTTTAAAAATAATCCTTTTCCTTGCCGCACACATGGTCTTGTTTTTTGGTGTGGAAGCATTGATCACGCATAAAATGAAAAATGGGTTCCGTGTCACTTTTCAAAATGATTGGCACGATCTGAAAAACCATAATGCTGATATTGTTTTTATTGGCAGCAGCCGTATTTGGGTGGAAGTGAATGTCTTTGAGGTATCCAAAAAATTCCATGCAAAAGCAGAGATCGTAGGCCAGGATGGGCAGACCATAGATATGCTTTGGGAAAAATTCAAAAGGTACGCGGACGTGAATGCCACACCCAAAGAGATTTATGTGCAGTGTGATCCGCTTTTTGTCACCATGCGTAGAAACCTTTATAATTTCAATGATTTCAAATCTTATTTATTCATGGATAGATATGATATTGGCAACCTGAAAGAGAAGGAGGGCTATAAGCTGGAGTATAAATATGTCCCTTTGTTGGCGGTGGGCACGCAAAGCCTGGATTACTTGCTGGATTGGCAAACGCCGAAACCATACGCTATGACCCATGGGTTCGTTTCGCAAGACCGACCCTGGCAAGGGGATTGGTATCATCCCTTGAAAATAGAACGCCTCAAATTGGAGGGGATCAATTATCTCGATTCATTCAATGACTATGCGAAAGCACACCATATTGCCTGCTATTTCCTGGCCCCGCCCATCAGTTGGCCCCTCTATGAGGAGATGAAAAAGGACCATACCGTGGAGGCTAAAATTGCGCGGGAACATCTCACCTATCTTGACTACAACAACAAAAAGACCTATAACGATTCCACCTTGTTTTACAACCACATGCACCTGAACAAAACCGGGGTGTCAGTATTTATGAAGCAGTTTTTGGAGGATACCGTGGCATTTAAGGCGTTCCGGCATTGAATGTGTCGGGGATTATCAAATGGAACCCGTTTATGCCCCGATGCCTGCCTTTTTGGGTTTACATGGGGTTACACTTTTTGTCAGGCACTTATGCGTCAATGTGCTTATAATCAACGTTATAACGCTCATTATTTCGCAAAAATGACCAAAAAGTGTAAATCCATTGTAAACCTTTTGTGAGGGAATGTTTAGGTTGTGGTCGGTTTGTCAAAGATTATGCCCGTCCAATCAAGTGTAAGCAATTTTCGAAAAGCAATTGTCAGAACAGTGGCCTAATCCTCGTAGGTCTCTAAGACCTACGAGGATTGAAAGCCATACAAAGAAAAAGGCCCTCTGACTAAATAATAACCTTGAGAGTTTTGATTGCACCGGAAGATATAGCATGAAGGCGGTTAATGAGAAAGAGCTTTCGGAAATGAATGGATTTTTTGTAAGATTGTAAAAAATTAAAATAAGCCTCAATCAAGTTACGTCCACCCATAAATAAACAATGATATGAATTGGTATCTCAATGTTATTAGAAACTATGTCAACTTTAATGGAAGGGCAAGAAGAAAAGAGTATTGGATGTTTGTGTTACTCAATGTAATCATTATGATTGCATTGGAAGTCCCTGCAATCTTTGTGTTTCAAGATTTTGCCCATAATGAAAACAGGACATTTGCAATATCTTTTTTTGCTGTATTATTTTTATATGCCCTGTTCCTCATTTTGCCAACTCTGGCAGTTTCCGTTAGAAGAATGCATGATATTGGGAAGAGCGGTGCTTGGTATTTCATTCAGTTTATTCCCCTTGTGGGTCCTATATGGTTTTTAGTATTGCTTGTTACGGAAGGCCAACAAGGCCCCAATAGATATGGACCTGATCCAAAAAGGAGTAAAAGCTTTGATCCAGCGGGTGCTGAGCAATATTGAATTCACCAGCTGCCACTAATCTTATTGTAGTGAGATTCGTGCATCTTCCATTTGCTGTCTCCGGCTGCTTGTACTTGATGCCTCAATCTACGATTGATGGATCCAAGCTACGAGACTGCAGTGTAGCGGGCAAGCACTGAACACCACCACATGTATCTGAAGAAAACAGGGGTTGGTGTATTCATGAAGCAGTTTTTGGACGATACCGTCGCATTTAAGGCTTCACGGCACTGGGGGGTTAAATCCCTCACACCCCAAACTGCCTGAAATGGTGGTCTATGTGTTTCCATTGGATCGTGTCCCATTCGGCGGGGCTCATTTTACCGAAAAAAGGGTGCGGCTTGTCAGTGATGCCAGCCGAACCTGCAGTAACAAACTTTTGGATAATGGGGATAAGGTTTTCCCGCTCTTTTTCAAAGTGCCTCAGATCCGTCATCCTGAATTGCTTTGCCGTAGGATAATTCCTGGCAAACTGTTCCTCTCTCAGCAACTTGTTTTTAATGGATTTACCGAATAAAACAGATACCAAGCTCCGTTTGAGTACCAAATCGCCCAAAGCCATCTTCAAGGGTTCCTGTACATGCGCAAGCATCTGGGAAACATTCATTTTGCCCCATTCTGCTTGGGCTTCTGGTTTTAGGCTTTTTAGGCGCTCTATCAATTGTTGGTTGTCTTGTGGGTTGAATAAGCTGGGCATCTAATTATTTAATAAGGTTACAAATATAAGTAAAGCTGCTTTGGCATGTTTGTCAATACATAGCCGTTGGCAAACCATCCAGGCTCACCCGGTTTTTTTCTTTTTTATAGGTTTCCAACCCTTCTATCCCTTTCTTTTCGGCCCATTTTTGGGCATGGTCGCGCTCCCCCGTATATTCATACAAGGGCACGCTGAACCCACACGAAGTCTGTACTTTGAAGATATCTGCCACTATGATTTGGCGGGTGGCCATTTGGATATCAAAGCTGCCGGACAATTCTTCCCAACCATCATGCATAGGAAGTATGGAATATCCCTTGCCATATAGGCGCAAAATATTCGGCGGCCCATCAAAGGCACAGAACATGAAAGTGATCCGTCCATTTTCAAGGATATGGGCAGATGTTTCGTTTCCGCTGCCGACAATATCCATGTATGCCACCTTGTTGTCGGATAGGACCCTAAAGCTATCCATGCCTTTGGGCGACAGATTGATATGCCCATCTTCGTTCAAAGGGGCCGTGCTGACAAAGAACATTTTTTGCTTCTCAATAAAGGCTTTGTGAGGTTCCAGTATGGTATCGTGAAATTTCCCCATGGCAGATTCAGTTTAGTAGAAAGCGTACCAAACAAAGATACATCATCCTAAAAGCAGAAAAAAGAAGTTGGCAAAAATCCGGAAACAGTTGCCTCAGAACTAATTCAAGATCAGCTTCTCAACGGTTATTCCAGATATGCCGTAGATTTTCACCAAGTAATATCCCTTTGAAGGGGAAAATTGTTCTAAGGGGATCACCACATGGGTGCCAGAGGCTTCCCGGGAATACAGGGTTTGGCCCATCATATTTTCTAATACAATATGGGTAATGGCTTCGCTGCTTTCGATATTGACCGTTTCATGGGCTGGGTTAGGGAACATATAACAAAAGGATGGCTTCATGGATAGGCTCACCGATGATGAGCTTGGTTTCCAGTTTTCATCAAGGACAAACAATCCGGCGTTATAACTGCCCGCTGATTCGCAGGAGATGAACAACCGGCCACTTCTATCATAGCACACGCCTTCGGTCTGCCATTCGGTGCCGGGCCCTATTTCAATCCTTCGCTTGTTCCCACTAAAAAAGGAATCTGCCTTGAAATCGTTGAGTATCCACAAAAAAGAATTGAGATGGCTTTTCATGTATCCGATCAGCACCACTTCTTTTTTTATGGGGTCATAGTCGGCACCAGTAACCAACCCATTGGTATTGAAGCTTGTGTATGGTGAAACGATATAGGTTCCCGGGTTTTTGGATAGCTTGTACACACGGGTAGATAGGTCGCCCCTGTCTTTGCTGAATAAATACAAAGCAGTATCTATGGCGATCAACGATTCACAATCAAAATTATTGGTGCTGCTCGCGGCAAAGCTGGTTTGGTCTTTATAGGAAAGCGCTATGGCCTCGGCATTTACGTGCGCTACCGTGTCCGTCCCAATGTCCGCTTTTTTTATTTTAAGTATTTTCAGGTCTTTGCGGGTGCCATTGTTGTTGCCGCAATCGCTGATGTAGATATAGTCTTGGTCTGTCGAGATATCTTCCCAGTCAACATTGGGATAGTTATCAATGAATACCGTCTGCAGGGTGGCACCCGTGGCAGTATCCACGTTGAAAATGGAAGCAGGGTTGCCGCTGTCATTGTGCGTCCAAAGCTTGCCATTGGTAAAAACCAGGCCTGATGATTCTGGTATGGCCGAAGAGAAATCCCCTTTTTTCGTTACGTTTTTCTGGGTAACGGCATAGGTGCACGAGCCGTCGTTGGTTTTGGCGGAACTATTGTAATTACTTGCTTCAGGGTCTGTACAACCTGCTTGGGCAAAACATGAGGATATGGGGAACAGGGCAATTGTGACAATGCAACTGCCCAAGAAATACTTGAATGAGTTTGGTTTTTTGATAATGCCTTAATTTTGAGGCAAAATTAAATCTATGTGAGCCCATCATCAACTATGCCTACATTATCAAATTATTAACACGTACAAAAAAAGGTCTCCATCGTTTTCATTGGAATGATAATTTACTTGCAGGTACAAAAAAACATACGGAGTGCAGGGATCGGCCTTATAAAAATTGGCGCCCGAAAGATGATGGAATGTTTTAACCCCGATGTAACGGGGGAGCGGTTAAAACAAAAAGCAGCCGACGAGCGAAGCCCACTTCAATGAAATGGGCTACCCTCGGCCTCTTTTTGTTCAGTGGAATGGAATCGGCTTTCAGCCAAATTTTTATACAGCCTTGATTTTTGGTTACCTTTTGATCAAGCAAAAGGTAAGACGAAGGCTTTTCGGAAGGCGGGTGTGTTTTCAACATCATTGCACAAAATGACGAAAAGCCCAAAAAAACCATTTGCATCTTTGAATGAATTTATTAGTTTTGGCTTCAAATACTTACAAACAAACTAAAACTTAACAATCATGCAACGAACCATCATCGCCGCCCTTGTGGGTGCCGTCATTTTATTCATTTACCAAGCCATGTCTTGGATCGCATTGCCCATTCATAAGGATGCCATGAAATATACATCCAATCAAGATTCTGTCATCGCCTACCTTTCCAAGCATTTGCCCGAAGATGGCATGTACGGTATGCCCATTGCCCCTAAAAATGCCAGCGCAGAAGAGCACAAGGCTATGATGGATAAGGGCATGGGCAAGCCTTTCGCCATGATTAACTATCATGCTGCCATGAAGGGAGACATGGCCGGCAACATGATCATTGGCTTTATCATCAACCTGATAGCGACTTTTATTATAGCTATGCTATTGGTAAGGACTTCAGGCATATATACCAGTTTCGGCGCGAGGCTGATGATAGTGATGGGTTTCAGCATTGTCATCATTTGCCAATCCTTCTTGATGGAGTTGAACTGGATGGGCAGCCCCATGCACTATATCATGGGCTGGATCATTGATGCATTGCTGGGTTGGCTGCTTTGTGGCATTTGGCTTGCCTGGTACACGGGCCGCAAAAAGGCCGGGGCCTGATCAGTAAACCGATTTTGCATCGGGATTGGCTATATTCGCAGACATGTGGTGGCATCGCTGTTTGCTTGTATGGGGTTTCTTGTTATTCATGTGCCAGGTACAAGCCGTCCCTTATGTATTGGTGCTGGGCACTGCGCAGGATGGGGGATACCCGCACATGGGCTGCCAAAAGGAAGGGTGCCAGAAAGCCTGGGCCAATGATTCGCTAAGGCGGTATGTGGTTTCGTTGGCCTTGGTAGATTCTGCAAGCAAAAAATGGTGGCTGTTTGAAGCAACGCCCGATATCAAGTATCAGTTGCAACTGTTCCGGACGCTGACCCAGGGAAAATATGATTACCTGCCCGCCGGGATATTCATCACCCATGCCCATATCGGCCATTATACCGGGTTGATGCAATTTGGCAGGGAAGTGATGGGCACCCACAATCTGCCCGTGTATGTGTTGCCACGGATGCGATTGTTCCTGGAGACCAATGGCCCTTGGGGTCAATTGGTATATCTCAATAATATTGAACTGCACACTTTACGAACAGATACTGCCCTTGCTTTGGCTCCCGGCATAAGTATTGAAACGTTTCTGGTCCCTCACCGCGACGAATATTCTGAAACGGCAGGGTTCAGGATTATTACATCAGGAAAAAAATACCTGTTTATCCCCGACATCAACAAATGGGAGAAATGGGACAAAAGCATTGTGGAAGAAGTGCGGAAAGTGGACTTTGCGTTTCTGGATGCCACTTTTTATACCGCCGATGAGCTACCGAACCGCAAAATAAGCGAAGTGCCTCACCCCTTGGTCACGGAAACGATGGGGCTTTTCAAAAACGAACCAACATTGGTTCGGCAGAAGATATATTTTATCCATTTCAACCATACCAACCCTGTTTTGTGGGATGGTGTGTTGCGCAGCGATACCAGAAAGGCAGGGTTCAACCTTGCTGAGCAGGGCGCACGGTATTAGCTACTTATTTCCCGAACACCAGGTGCATGGTCTTTGCTGCCTCTTTGGCAAAAACAGCAGCTTCTTCCACCGTGGTACTCGTGTCCGTAGCCACAAAAACCTTTACATATACATAGTCGACCAGGAACAAAAAGAAATAATACCGCTGGTTGAGCCCCGAAACCTTGTTGTCCTTCACCATTTGGTCGCTTTCTTTATAGACATGCAGGTCGCTGATGCCGGGTATCACTAGGGAGGGATGGATTTCTGTCCCGTTTTCAGAATTGCCCTTCAGGTTTTTCTTGAAGAACTTGAGGGCTGCTTTATGGTTTTCGAACCCGATACGTATATCATTTACCGTTTTGTATTTCGATGTTTTTAAAGGGTTGTACCATACCCGCATGTGGGGGTTCTCGTCAGATTTTAACTGCAAGCCATTTTGGGCCATAAAAGTATCGGCAACAAAAAAGTAGGGTGCGATACTGTCATGCTTTATCCCAGATGCGCGGAGGGCCTTTGCCGGCTGAAAAGCTGAAAAACTGCAAGCAATGATGGCGAGCAGTGCTAAGCCAAATATCCTTTTCAATGAGGTTCGGGTCATGCGCTTTTCTTATTTCCCCAATGCTTTGTGGATGGTGCTGGCGGCTTCTTTGGCAAACAGGGCGGCCTCGTCTACTTTCACGTCACCGTTCACTTTTACCCAAACCTTGGCTACCACCTTGTCCACCACAAAAAGATATCCATATTCCATGGTGCTTATGCCCAGGTCTTTGTTCAGGTTTTCGATACTGGCACTTTCTTTATAGATGTGCAGTTCCGTCACACCGGGTATGTTGATCCTGGTTCCCTTCAGTTCCACGCCTTTTTGTGAATTGACAGTGAGGTTTTTTTGGTAATAATCCAGTGCCTGCTCAGGTTTGTCGAACTCCCAGCGGATATCGTTCACCACGGCATATTTGTTGTCCTTGTCCACCATGTTTGTCCAGTCATGGATGCGTTGGATGGCTCTGGCAGAGGCTTCCAGTTTGTATTTTTTGAAGAAGGCATCGTCGATAAACAACTTTTCCGAGACTTTTTCATGTCCTTCCCCTTTGGCCTGCAACATGGGTGCCTTGGCCGGTGCGGTGAAAGAAATGGTAAAGATGGCCAATGCGACACTGGCTGCGATAGTGATAAGTGTGTTTTTCATCCCTTTTTTGTTTTTCTTGTGACTGCCAAATTTAGAAAACCTTTTGATACGAGCATGATTTTTTTTGGATAGACACCCTATGAAAAGACATGCGTATATCCGTTGTAAATGATGGATCGCTAATTAATATATATACATAGTTGTTTCATTTACAAAAGATAAACTGCTACTCGTCGAGGCCAAATAAACCGAAAGTCTGTTTCGTTTGTCATTATTGATAGGTAAGCAAATACTAAAATGAAACTTATATATATATACATACTCCTGGCATCCTTTTCTCTGAAGGCCCAAAAAGTCCCCTTTGAAAAATTTCAAGATACCACCTCGGCCCTAGCCCATGATAGTTCCATCGTGTTTTTCAAAGGCACGCTAGAAGAGGCAAAAAAGGAAGCGGCACGGCAAAACAAGTACCTGTTTGTGGACTGCTATACCTCTTGGTGCGGCCCTTGCCGGAAAATGGAGCAAGAAGTGTTTGTGAGAAAAGAAGTAGCTGATTTTTTCAACAAACATTTTATCTGCCTCATGGTGGATATGGAAAAGGGAGAAGGCATTGCCATTGCCAAGGATAACAAGATCCACGGGTATCCTACGCAGTTGTATTATAGCCCGGGTGGGGATAAGGTACACTCAGGCGTAGGGTCCACTACCCCCGACAAGTTCATAGTTCAGGGGCAAACTGCGATGGACGATCAATCCAATTACAACGGGCTCAGGCGGAGGTTCATTGCCGGGGAAAGAGATATGGAATTCCTGAAAAAATTAATCTATGCCACCAATGAAGTCAATCACGATACATGTGAAAAAGCATTGGCGATGTATTGGGACATGATCCCTGAAAATGATTTTTTTACCAAAGAGAATTATGAGTTGTTCAAGTACAACGAGACAGATATCAATTCCAAAGCCTTCACTTTTGTGTACTATCACCATGACGAGTTCCTGGAAAAATTCGTGGCTAAAAAGGACTATTCAGAATATGGGGATATGGCCGATTGGATGCGGAAAAACGATTCGGACCTGATCTATAAAAAGGCGGCTGGGGCCATTAAGACCGCTGCCGACAAATATGATCCCGCACTTTTCAAAAAAGCCAAGGACATAGCACTGCGATCTAAAAACGAAGACATCATGCTGCTGGTCTGTATAGAAGAAATAAGATACTATAAACAGACCGGGAACCTGCAGCCTTACTTGGCCGATGTGACCAGATATATGTGGGAATACGGCCCCCAAAAACATTATCTATATTACACCTTTGCCAGGTCTATGTTGCTGAATACTGATAATAAAGACGTGCTTGTCAAAGCGCTGACCTATTCAGAAAAAGCGATGTACTATGATTGGTCCTACAATACCTTGGATCTGAATGCACATATCCTGTATAAATTAAAAAGGTATAGTGAAGCGCGTGTTTCTGCCGTAGATGCCATTGGCTTGGCTCAAAATTCTCAGGAAGATTCAGAATCAGCGAGCAAACTATTGAAAGATATAGATAAAGCCCAAATGATGGAACGGTCGGCCCAAAAATAACATCCTTATAAGGCCTTCTGGTTTTTGTATGTTTTCGTATATTTGGATACGTCAATATAAAGAACCAGCGCATGAAATACGTACTATTGGCTCTATTTGCTATTTCGGCAGTTGGGGCAAATGCTCAAGACAGCGGCATCAAGTTCTTTGAAGGCAGTTTTGCTGATGCCAAAAAAGAAGCCGCCAGCCAGCACAAACTCTTATATATAGATTGCTACACCACTTGGTGCGGCCCATGCAAAGACCTGGCAAAAAACACATTTCCCAAAAAGGAAGTCGGGGATTTTTATAACAACCATTTCGTTTGCTATGAATCTGATATGGAAAAAGGGGAGGGGCGGGATATCGCAAAGACCTATAGGGTTGAGGCTTACCCAACCAATTTATTCCTGGATGCTACCGGGGTCAAAGTGCATATGGCCATTGGGTCGCGGACACCAGTGGGTTTCATCGAATTGGGGAAAGAAGCGCTGAACGATTCGCTGAATCTCAACGGAATGCTGCGCCGGTTACAAGCAGGTGAAAAAGACACTGCATTCCTAAAGAAGTTTATCTATACCATGATAGATGAAAACCCTGAAAAAAGTGCCAAGGCACTCGACTTGTACTGGAAAGAAATACCCGAAACTGATCTTTACAAACCATCCAATTTTCAACTATTCCGATATTGTGAAAAGGACATCAATTCCAAGGCATTCCAATTTATTTTTGCCCACAAAGACGAATTCCTAGAGAAGTTTGTTTCCCAAAAGGATTATTCCATATATGGGGATTATGCCAGGGTATCAATGATGAACGATTCAGACTTCCTATACCTCATGGCGGCACAAGCCATAAAAGAAGCTGCCGGGCGGCATGACAAGGATATGTTCATAAAGGCTCGTGAAATAGCCATGATGTCAAAATATGATGAGGCAAAATATATAGCCTGCGTGAATGGTATAAAATATTATGAATGGACGGGAAACTGGACCCAGTTTTTTGCTGATGCCGATGAATATCTAAAAAATTACGGCTCAGACAAATTCTCTGATTATAATGGCTTTGCGTGGGAAATGGCATCCAATACGGATAATAAGCAGGTTTTGGACAAGGCATTAAGCTATGTCCAAAAATCTTTGGAATTAGGTAAAAACTATTACAACACCGATACATACGCATATGTGCTGTACAAGCTAAAGCGCTATGATGATGCAGAGACTGCAGCAAAGGAAGCCATTGGTTTGGCCAAGAGCAGTAATCAGGCATATGATTCCAGTTCCAAATTGCTGAGTGATATACAAAAAGCAAGGGACGGCATGGGGAAAAACTGATATGGCAGCGTTTGCGCAAAATCCATTAATTTTGCTTGATATACATTTAACGCAAGCTCATGCTGAAAAAGCTATTGTTCACCCTGTTATTTGCAGGTTTTTATCTCTATTCTTCTGCTGATGGCATAGTCTTTTTTAAAGGCACGTACGCAGAAGTGCAGAAGGAAGCAAAAAAGCAAAACAAACTCATTTTTATTGATTGTTTCACCACTTGGTGTGGCCCTTGCAACCGGATGGCACGGGACGTATTCCCCAAGAAAGAGATCGGCGATTATTTCAATGAGCATTTTATCTGCTATAAGTTGGATATGGAAAAGGGTGAAGGACTGGATATTGCCAAGGCCTATGTGGTGAAGTCATATCCCACCTACCTGTTTTTGAACAGCGCTGGCGAACTGGAGCACCGCACTTTGGGGTCAAAAGAAGCCTCGCTCTTTTTGGAGGACGGCAAAATAGCCAACGACCCGGAACGGAACCTACAGGGCTTGGCGGTGAAATTTGTGCGGGGGAACCACGATACCACCTTGCTGCACCAACTCATCATTGTTTCCACGGAAGTAGAACCAGAACTCAATGAAAAAGCACTTTCGGTATATTGGGATGAAGTGACCGACGCCAAACTCGTAGAAAAAAGGAACTGGGACATATTTGTGGATTATGAAAAGGACATCAATTCAAAGGCATATATCTACATCAACAAGTACCGTTCAGATTTCGATGCCCTGTATGGTGCCGATGCCGTAAGCCGTGCCCTGTTCAGCAAGGCGGGTGATGCCGTCCGTACCGCTGCGGAAACCAAAAACGAAGCCTTGTTCAAGCAGGGCATGGGCATATTGGACAAATGCCAGGACAAGGAAGTACTGAAAACCGCCGGGATGAATGTGTTGCGCTTCTACCGCAAAATGGACCGATGGAAGGATTATGTTGAGTACGCTGACCCGTTCCTGGCCAAATACGGCACCAGCCAAGAAATATACAACAGTGTGGCTTGGGAGATATTTGCCCATTCCACCGACCATGCTGCAGATGAAAAAGCATTGGTATATGCCCAAAAATCCATGCAACTGGAAAAAAACTATGGGAATACCGATACCTGGGCGAATGTGCTCTTCAAACTGAAAAGGTACAAAGAGGCTGAAAAGGCTGCCAAAGAGGCTATTGCCCTTGCAAAAAAGGAAAAACTCGATTATACATCCACCCAGGAACTGCTTGACAAAACCCAAAAAAGCCTGGCCGAATAATCCAGTATCCTTTTTGCCATGAAATATACTTCTCTCTTTTTTTTGCTGGTGCTGGCCCTATCATGTTTCAGCTTTGAGAGCGATAATCCTGCGTATAACCTGTTTGATGGAGCAGGAAAACAGGTTTCTTATAAAAACATGGTGGAGCAAGCTACCAAGGCAGATGTGGTATTTTTTGGGGAAAACCATGACAACCCTATTTGTCATTGGTTAGAACTGGAACTTACCAAAGACCTGTATGATGCCAAAAAAGACAATTTGATTCTTGGTGCGGAGATGTTTGAGGCCGACGTGCAGGTAACCATGAACGAATACCTGAATGGATATATAAAGGAAAGTGCTTTCAAGGAAAACAGCCGTCCGTGGCCGAATTATGAGACTGACTATAAGCCGTTGATAAATTTTGCCAAAGAGCATAAAATCCCTTTTATAGCCACCAACATTCCCCGTCGCTATGCCAGTATTGTGGCTGCCAAAGGCCTGGAACATTTGGACAGTATCCTTTCCAAGGAAGCCCGGCAGTGGATGGCGAGCTTGCCCATTGTATTTGATTCCAGTTTGAAATGCTATAAAGACATGTTGGGGATGAAAGACCCCAGCCATAGCGGGATAAACGTTGCCAAAGCCCAGGCATTGAAAGATGCTACCATGGCATATTTTATCTTGCAGAACCTTGGCAAAGGCAAAACCTTCCTGCACTATAACGGTGCCTATCATTCCAACAACAAAGAAGGCATTTGCTGGTACCTGAAACAAGCGCGGCCCAAGCTGAAAATCATGACCATATCCAGTACCGAGCAGGAAAACATCCATGTGCTCGACAAAGAATCACTAAACCTCGCCGATTATATCATCTGCACCCCAGAAGATATGTACAAGACACGGTAGTTGGTGAGTTGCCTGTCCCGGTTTATCGGGAGTGAGTTGGTGAATTTGCTCAAAACCAACTTCAAGTGCTTCCTCGACGTAGGAGAGGTCTATTTTGGGAGACACCATATATGTACTAAAATGCCCAATCAACAGAATTAGCCTGCTCAACCTACTCAACCCAATTAACCCAATTAACCCAATTCCAGATAACCCCAATCCACCCCACTCACCCCTTCCTCAATATCCAATTGCTCATGCTTCGTAAGCCATGTACCTGCACGGTCTTGAGGGGTTCCAGGTAGGTCGCATTCATTTCTAGGGTCAATCGTTTCAGCATGTCCATATCCACCAAAAACCTTTTTGAACCATCTGGTAACTGATATCTTCTGCCTTCGATGGGTATTATCTCGTTTTCAATCCCAACAGAAGAGGCAAGCCGGGAGAAGAAAACACCGCCGGGTTTCAAAACCTGCCACATACGCTCCACCATAGCCATAAAGTGTGCCTCATCTTTTGCGAAATGAAGTACGGCACTGCAAATGACTACATCCATGCTTTCTGGGGCGAAACTTAGGTTCTCCAAGGCTTCTACCCTGAAATGACCCGCTCCCAAGGCTGGATTGATGCTTTCTGCTCTTTTGGCGAGGTAGGCTATATCATCTATGGATATATCCGCCCCAAATACCTCATATCCCGCTTGCAGGAAATATTCAGCATTCCGTCCCATCCCGCAGCCAGCATCCAATATTTTCATGGGTGGGTTAAAGGTGCGTTTCAGGATCAGGTCTATCAGGTAGATATCGGTATGTCGTATGGGATCGAGGTTGGGTTCCAAGTATTCTGAGGTTTGCATATCAGCAAAAATAGTGGATTAGATGCCGAAAACAGCCATAATTCCAAATTGTCTATATATAGGATGTTACATTTGGAGTGTTTTTCCTATCTTTGCACCCGCAAATGGTTGCGTAGCTCAATTGGATAGAGTATCTGACTACGGATCAGAAGGTTTAGGGTTCGACTCCCTACGCGACCACTTAAAAATCAATCGCTTATGAGACATGTTCTTGTAAGCGATTTTTTTTGTTAGAACACTAAGCAGGTAATTGCGCAGCTCAATTGGATAGAGTATCCCGACCATGGTCGGGAAGGTTTAGGGTTCTACTCCCTACGCGACCACTTAAAAATCAATCGCTTATGAGACATGTTCTTGTAAGCGATTTTTATTTAGCATACATT